>OKWN01000336.1_pt1 | contig 24752 bp, 18 predicted proteins | sample 1607151 | NCBI WGS metagenome assembly OKWN01 (sample SAMN07501046, study PRJEB24779) | human gut metagenome | isolation source: stool | host: human infant | place: USA: Pittsburgh, PA | reverse complement strand
GACCATAGCTCAGCTGGGAGAGCACCTGCCTTACAAGCAGGGGGTCACAGGTTCGAGCCCTGTTGGTCCCACCATTTATCCTCTAGTTAATAAACTAGAGGTTTTTTAATATATAAAATAAGTTATAAATATTACTGTTTTAATTAACAATAAAATATAAGGTTTTTATAGAAAAATTAAGGAAGGTGTTATTATGTATATTATATTTGGAGAAGAGATAGTAGATAGTGAAGAAATAAGAGAAAGTATTGAAAAAAATAGTGATTTTACAGTAGATAGAGATATGTGCAAAGGAACAAAAAGAGAGGATGTTGTAGCATATCAACTAAGCATATCTATAAATATATTAAATGAAAAATTAAAGCATAGTTATGATTTAGATGAAATGAGTGAAGAAGAATTATTTGAAGAATATATAAATTTATCTGAAGAAATGGCAGTAGAATTACAGGATTATATGCCAAAACATTCTTTAGTAAATTCAATATCTTATAAATGGGATAATTCAGCTGATGTTATTAAAACAATATTTACTATGGCATATATAGGCTTAGGTCAATTAAAGCTAAACGATGTGTCTAGAAGATTATTAAATGAACTAGATTAAAAAAATATATATACTAGATATTATGCATATATATTCAAAGATTAGAGTAATGAAATAAGATATAATTTAATATAATAAGTAAGATAAATCCATGTTTATTAAAATGAAATAAATATGGATTTATTTTTTTATAGATCAATATATATTCATATCAATCGGAATATTATAAAAAATTATTATGAAAACATTCTACTATCACTTAATTAAGAAATAGGAATTTGCTAAAATACAAAATTTATTTACCTGTTTTAATGAATTTGTATTATTTATTAAGAAACTCTTTTGTAGGGGTTCAAAATTAAAATTTTATGGACTATAATCTTTAATATTACAACTAAAATATGGAAAAGGGGGATAACATGCTTAAAAAGTTTAAAAAAGTATTAGTAGCAAATAGAGGCGAGATTGCTATAAGAATATTCAGAGCATGCCATGAATTAGGAATTAAAAGTGTAGGGATATATAGTAAAGAGGATAAATATAGTTTATTTAGAACTAAGGCTGATGAATCTTATTTAATAGGTAAAGATAAAGGACCTATAGATGCTTATTTAGATATAGATGGAATTATAGAGCTTGCAAAAGAAAAAAATGTAGATGCAATACATCCTGGATATGGTTTCTTATCAGAAAATCCAGAGTTTGTAAGAAAATGTGAAGAAAATGGTATTGTTTTTATAGGTCCATCTGCAGAAATAATGGAAAGAATGGGAGACAAGATAAATTCTAAAAAGGTTGCTAATAACGTTGGAGTAAAAACTATACCTGGAGTAGAAAAAGTAATTAAAAGTGTTGAACAAGCAAAAGAAGTTGCAAGTTTTATAGGGTATCCAATAATGATAAAAGCCTCTAATGGTGGAGGCGGAAGAGGAATGAGGGTTGTTTATGATGAAAAGAACCTGGCTATTGAATACGAAAATGCATGTAGCGAATCTAGAAAAGCATTTGGAGAAGACTTAATATTTATAGAAAAATATATAGAAGACCCAAAACATATAGAAGTTCAAATATTAGGTGATAAACATGGTAATTTAGTTCATTTATATGAAAGAGATTGTTCTGTACAAAGAAGACATCAAAAAATAATTGAATATGCACCAGCATTTTCTGTAGATAAAAAAGTAAGAGATGAGCTTTGTGAAGATGCAGTTAAAATAGCTAAAGAAGTAGGATATGTAAGTGCAGGAACGTTAGAGTTTCTAGTTGATAATAAAGGGAATCATTATTTTATAGAGATGAATCCAAGAATTCAGGTTGAGCATACTGTAACAGAAGAGATTACGGGAATTGATATTGTTCAAAGTCAGATTCTTGTTGCTGAAGGATATAGCTTAGATAGTGAAGAAATAGATATAAAATCTCAAGATGATATAAAAGTAACAGGATATGCTATACAATGCAGAATTACAACTGAGGACCCTAAAAATAACTTTATGCCTGATACAGGAAAAATACAAGTATATAGAACCGGTTCTGGTGCAGGTATTAGACTTGATGGAGGAAATGGTTGTGCAGGATTTAGTATAACACCTTACTATGATAGTTTACTAGTTAAGACTATATCTTGGGATAGAACATTTGAAAGAGCAATTAATAGGACGATTAGATCTATAAATGAGCTTAGAGTTAGAGGGGTAAAAACTAACATTGGTTTTTTAGTTAATGTTTTGCAAGATCCTATGTTTAGAGCCGGCAAATGCAGTACTAAGTTTATAGATGAACACCCTCGATTATTTAAGATAAAAGAGAGTAAGGACAGAGGAACTAAACTACTTCAATTTATCGGTGATGTTATAGTTAATGAAAACAAATGTATGCCTAAACCTAAGTTTGAAACATTGCATCAACCAAGAATAATAACTGAAAGAATACCTAAAGTAGAAGGTAGTAAAGTACAGTTTGAGAAACTAGGAAAGAAAGCATATATTGAAAAAATAAAGAATGAAAAGAAATTATTATTAACTGATACTACAATGAGAGATGCTCATCAATCTCTTATAGCAACAAGATTTAGAACTTACGATTTATTACAAGTTGCTAAAGAAACAAATGCGTACCAAAAAGATTTATTCTCATTAGAAATGTGGGGGGGAGCTACATATGATGTAGCTTATAGATTTTTAAAAGAATCTCCATGGAGAAGATTACAAAAATTAAGAACAGAAATACCGGATATTATGTTCCAAATGTTGTTTAGAGCATCAAATGGTGTTGGGTATACAAACTATCCTGATAATGTAATAGTAGATTTCATAAAAGAATCTGCTTATCAAGGAATCGATGTTATAAGAATATTTGACTCACTAAACTGGGTGGAAAATATGAAACTGTCAATAGAGGCAGGGCTTGAAACCGGAAAAATAGTCGAAGGTACTATGTGTTATACAGGAGATATATTAAATCCTAATAAATCTAAATATAACTTAGAATATTATGTAAAAATGGCGAAAGAATTAGAGTCTTTAGGAGTAGATATAATCTGTATAAAAGATATGGCAGGACTTTTAAAACCTTATGCTGCTCACACTTTAATTAAAACATTAAAAGAAAATGTCAAAACACCAATTCACTTACATACCCATGATACAAGTGGAAACGGTGTAGCAACTTGTTTGATGGCGTCTGAAGCAGGGGTGGATATAGTGGACTCTGCATTACAAACTATGTCAGGTCTAACAAGCCAACCATCTTTAAATGCTATAGTAGAAGCTCTAAAAAATACAGAAAGAGATACTAAGATCGACTTATATGGATATGAAGAATTATCAAGTTACTACGGAGACCTAAGACAAATTTATAAAAAATTTGAAAGTGGTATGAGTACTTCTTTTGCTGAAATATATGAATATGAAATGCCAGGAGGACAATATTCAAATCTAAAAGCCCAAGCTGATAGCTTTGGTTTAGGAGATGACTTTGATACTCTTAAGGTAAATTACAAAGAAGCAAATCAAATAGTTGGAGATATAATAAAGGTTACTCCATCTTCAAAAGTTGTAGGTGACTTAGCAATATTTATGACAAAAAATAAATTGAACAAAGATAATATTATTGAAGAAGGTAAGAAATTATCATTCCCAGATTCAGTAGTAGATTATTGTAAGGGTATGATAGGTCAACCAGAAGGTGGTATACCAAAGGAATTACAAAAGGTAGTATTAAAAGGTGAAGAGGCTATTACTGTAAGACCTGGTTTATTAATACCACAAGCGGATTTTGACAAAGATAAAGATTATTTAAATGAAAAATTTAATATGAAATCTAATATAAGAAATATATTAAGTTATGAATTATATCCAAAAGTATATGAAGAATATCTAAAACATTTACAAGGATATAATGATATTTCCAAATTAGAAAGCAACGTATTCTTCTATGGTCTTGACATAGGTGAAGAATGTGATGTGGAAATAGAAGAAGGAAAAATGTTAACTATAAGTTTAAGAAATATAGGTGATGTAAAAGAAAATGGATATAGAACAATAGTATTTGACCTAAATGGAATGCATAGAGAAGTAGAGATAAAAGATAATAATTATGCAGGCAGTATTAAGCAAGTAGAAACTGCTGATATGGATAATACTTTGCAAATAGGGGCTAGTATTCCAGGAAAAGTAATAAAGGTTCTTGTTAAAGAAGGAGATGAAGTTGAAGAACATCAACCATTAATTGTTATAGAAGCTATGAAAATGGAAACTAATATAGTATCAAAAACAAGTGGGAAAATAAAGTCTATTAAAGTTAAAGAAAATGAAATGGTTTGTGATAAACAATTATTGATGACATTAGAATAGAGTAGAATAATAGTGAATTAAAAAAACTCTAAAGCATAGTAAATAACTGCTTTAGAGTTTTTTTATACAAAAAAGAGGAAAAATATAGATGTGTGTAGAAATATATTTTAAATCCAAGGGAAAGAGTACCAAATTGTTCTTATAAGAATAAGGTAATCTTATCTTACATAATTAGGAATATTATACATGTAAATGGTATAAAATTATTTATAACACTTGATAATTTTATATAATTAAAAAAGGTAGGTGCTAATATGAAAGTCTATGATAGTAACAATTTAAGAAATGTTGCAATACTGGGGCATAGTGGATGTGGGAAATCTAATTTAATTGATGCCCTAGCATACACTACAAATATTTCAAAAAAGATGCCCAAGTTGTCTGATAAAGTAAACATGACTTATAGTATTGGGTTAGCTCCCATAGAATACAACGGTATCAAGTACAATTTATTAGACACACCAGGATATTTTGATTTTAGCGGTGAAGTAATTTCTTCGTTAAGAGCAAGTGATGCAGCTATTATAGTAATAGATGCAACTTCTCCTATACAAGTTGGAACTGAAAAATCACTAGAATTGACTGAAAATATGCCGAAAATCATGTTTATAAATAAAATAGACAATGAAAAGGCAAGATATAAAGATGCAATAGAAATGTTAAGAGAAAAATATGACAATAAGATAGTACCAATGATAAGCCCTATATATAAAGATAAAAAATTTGTTAAATTACATAATGTGTTAGAAAACTTGGATGACGATTTAGATGGAGAATTCAAAGAGCAAGTTTCAAGTGTGAAAGAAGCTTTAATGGAACATATAGCAGAAACTGATGATGAAGTGTTAGACAAATATTTTAATGGAGAAGAATTAAGTCCACAGGAAATTCAAAAAGGAATAATAATAGGAATACAAAGTGGAGATATAATACCTGTAATATGTGGTTCTACAATAAATAACATAGGATCAGAAGAAATACTAAAAACTATAGGTGCATACATACAACCAAAAGCTATTGAAAAAGAAAAATCTTTAAGAGCTTTGGTATTTAAAACAATGGTTGACCCATTCATAGGAAAAATGTCTTACATAAAGGTAGTTGAAGGTCAAATAAAAAAAGATACTGAAATAGTTAATGTAAATAAGGATGTAAAAGAAAAAATTACTAATTTATATACAATGAAAAATGGAGAATTAGAAGAAGTAGACTATGCTAATGCAGGTGATATAGTTATAGTTACAAAAATGAATTCTCTAAAAACAGGAAATACTTTAGCAGAACGCTCAGGTGTTTCATTATTAGAAGAAATAGATTTACCAAAACCACAAATATATTTTTCTGTAGTACCAAAAAATAAAGGTGAAGAAGATAAGATAGGATCTTCATTAAACAAAATATCAGAAGAAGATCCAACTATACACTGGTACAGAAACGCAGAAACTAAGCAAACTCTTGTTGGTGGTCAAGGTGAGCTTCATATAAATACAGTTAAAAATAAATTAAAAGAAAAATTTGGTGTTGATGTAGATCTAGAAGATATTAAAGTTGCTTATAGAGAAACTATAAAAAGTTCTTCTGATGTACAAGGAAAACATAAAAAGCAATCTGGTGGCCATGGTCAATATGGAGATGTAAAAATTAAATTTACAAGATGTAGCGATGACTTTGAATTTGCTGAAGAGATATTTGGAGGTTCTGTTCCAAAGTCTTATATACCTGCAGTAGAAAAAGGATTAAAAGATTCTATGCAAAAAGGAATACTTGCAGGATATCCTGTTACAAATATAAAAGCAACATTATATGATGGATCATATCATGATGTTGACTCATCAGAAATGGCATTTAAAATGGCAGCATCAATAGCATTCAAAAAAGGAATGGAGGAAGCTCAACCAATTTTATTAGAACCTATTATGAAATTAACGATAACTGTTCCAGAAGAGTATATGGGAGATGTAATGGGTGATATTAACAAGAGAAGAGGAAAAATACTAGGAATGGAACCTGATGATAAAGGTAGACAAGTAATTTATGCAGAAGCACCACAAAGTGAAACATTTAAATATGCAATAGATTTAAGATCAATGACTCAAGGTAGAGGGTTCTTTGAAATGGAATTAGCAAAATACAATGAGGTACCTCAGCAGCTAGCATCAAAAATAATTGCAGAAGCTAATAATTAAAAAATATATATTAAAAGCGGCATGATGTTAAAAAAATCATGCCGTTTATTTTTTGTTTTATATAAAATATAAATTTGTTTTTGTTTATAATAATTAGATTATATGACTAAAATATGTATATAATATATATTAAATAGTAGTCAAAGAAAGTCAAAAGAAAAATTTATTTAAGTGGTGATGTATATGGCTTCAATTAGTGATATAATAGAAAAATTTATTAAAAATTTAATGGAAGACAGTAATACAGTTCAAATTCAGAGGAATGAGCTTGCTAATTTGTTTGATTGTGCTCCATCTCAAATAAATTATGTTTTGACAACTCGGTTTTCAAGGGAAAAAGGATATGAAGTACAAAGCAAAAAAGGTGGAGGAGGATATGTAAAAATAGATAAGATTTCAAAATTAAATCAAGAACAAATTTTGCATATTCTACATAAAAAGATAGATAAAGAAATAACATATATACAAGGAAAAATAGTTGTTAAGTGGTTATTAGATAAAAACTTGATTAATAATAGAGAATCAAAAATAATATTATGTGCTATAGATGATAAATCTTTAAACTCACCTATACATGGATTAAATGACATAGTAAGGGCAAAAATTTTGAAAAATATGATAGAAGAATTATTTAATATAGAGGAGTGATATTATGTTATGTCAAAAGTGTCATAAAAAAACAGCATCTGTTTTTATTAGCTCCATAATAAATGGTCAAGAAACAAGAATATATTTATGTGATGATTGTGCTAAGGATTATCCATTGCTTAATTTTAACTACCAAGACCCTTTTTCTATAAAAGATGTGATGGACAAATTAAAAATGGATGAAGGTAATTCTACAGATCGAGAAAAAGAAAATTCATTAGTAACTGATAACGATTGTGAGAAAAATAATATCATATGCCCTAATTGCCATAGCACATACAATGAGTATAGACAGACAGGTAAGTTAGGTTGCAGCAGATGTTATGAAGTTTTTGAAGAGCATCTAAAACCTATAATTAAAAATATATATGGTTATGAAGAATATATAGGTAAAACACCTAAAAAAGATAATAGCCGTATGTATATAAGCAGAGAGATTAGAATTTTAAAAGAAGATTTAAATATGGCTGTTGAGAAAGAAGAATATGAAAAAGCAGCTGACATTAGAGACAAGATAAAAGAGTTAGAAGAATGCAATGAATAGGAGGAGGTACTTATGGAAGATAGCATAATTATAGGTACTAAAGTATCATTATCTAGGAATATTAATAACTATCCTTTTCCACATAAGTTAAGTCAATCAGAATCTCAAGTCATAGCAAATAAAATTAACAATATAATATTAGAATCGGAGGATTTATTTCAAGAAGATTTTATTGCATACAATATAAAAGACATTAGTCAAATAGAAAAGAATACATTGATAGAAAGAAATATTATAAGCAATAAATTTTCTACAAATGATATAGGTTCAATTATTATTAACAAAGATAAAACTAAATACATAACAGTTAATGATCAAGAACATATAAAAATTAACATATATGAAAATAAATTTAATGTGGATGAGGCTTTTATAATTGCAAATAAAATAGATGACATATTAGAAAGTAAGTTAGATTATGCTTTTGATGATAAATTAGGATATTTGACTAGTTGTCCTGTTAATGCAGGCACAGGTCTGAAAGCATCTATCATAGTTCATTTACCAATATTATCTTTACAAAGAAGAGTAGATACTTATTCCAATATTGCACATAAATTAGGAGCAAATATAAAGGGTATTTGTAATGAAAAATCAAATATATTAGGTAATATGTATGAAATAAGCAATCAATCAGTAATTGGAAGATCAGAAAAAAATATTATTGAGAGTTTAAAAAGTTTAACAAAAGATATAATAACCAAGGAAAGGGAATCTAGAACTCTAGTAAAAATGGAAGCTTCTATAGAATTAGAAGATGAGGTTTATAGAGCTTTAGGAATATTACAAAATGCAAGAATTATAACAGCATACGAGGCTATGAAACATCTATCAAATATTAAGTTAGGTATCGAAATGGATTATATTAAAGATATTAATATAGACAAAATAATTAACTTAATGAAGGGAATGAAGCCCGCCTTAAGGTTGATGTCACCTATGACTGGTGATAGTGATACAAAAAGAGCAGATTTTTTAAGAGAAGAATTTACTCTAGCAAATAGAAATAAGAAATAGGAGGGATGAAAATGTACTTCAATAGGTTTACTCAAAGAGCTAAAACTGCAATTGACTTAGGTGTGGAGTCTGCAAAGAGCTTTGGACATAAAATTGTAGGAACAGAGCATTTACTTCTAGGTCTTCTAAAAGAAAAAGATGGAATAGCAGCTAAAGTTTTAAATAAATTAGGGGTTACTGAAGATATTTTAGAAAATAAGATTATTGAAATAGAGGGCAAAAATGATATAACTGCAACTGAGGTAACATTAAGCCCTAGATCTAAACAGATACTAGAGTTATCAGGAGCTTTTGCAAATAAACTTAAGACAAATTACATAGGAACAGAACATATATTATTAGCACTTGCTCAAGAAGGTGAAGGATTGGGAATGAGAATTTTGGCATCCTTAAATATCGATTCAAGAGATATTGCTGAAAGCATTATTGATATGATGGGAATAGATAATTACTCAATTGAACCTAAAAAAGTGAATAAAGCGAATTCTACACAAGATAGTACTTCATCAAAGTTACTTGATAAGTATGGTAGAAACCTTACTGAGAGTGCTAAACAAGATAAAATAGACCCTGTAATAGGAAGAAAAAAAGAGATAGAGAGAATTATTCAAATCTTAAGCAGAAGAACAAAGAATAATCCTGTATTGATTGGGGATCCTGGAGTAGGAAAAACTGCAATAGCAGAAGGATTGGCAATTGATATAGCAGAAGGTAGAGTTCCAGATACATTAAAAGATAAGATTCTTTATACATTGGATATGGGTTCATTGTTAGCAGGAGCAAAATATAGAGGTGAATTTGAGGAAAGAATAAAACAAGTTATAGATGAGGTTATTAAGAAGGGAAATATTGTTTTATTCATAGATGAAATGCACACAATTATAGGAGCTGGAGCTACAGGAGAAGGATCTATAGATGCTTCAAATATACTAAAACCTTGTTTAGCTAGAGGAGAAATACAAGTTATAGGAGCTACAACAATAGATGAGTATAGAAAGCATGTAGAAAAGGATTCTGGATTAGAAAGAAGATTCCAATCAGTTTTAATAGAGGAACCAACAAAGGAAGATACTATAGAAATACTGAAAGGTCTTAGAGATAAATATGAAGCTCATCATAAAGTAAAAATAACAGATGAATCTATTAAAGCATCTGTAGAGTTATCCGTAAGATATATAACAGATAGATTTTTACCAGACAAAGCTATAGATTTAATAGATGAAGCAGCTTCGAAAGTTAGGTTAAAAGAAAATACGCCTCCAAAGGAGATAAAGGATTTAGAAGATAAAATAAATAGTATCAAAAAAGAAAAAGAAGAATCAGTAAGAGGTCAAAACTTTGAAAAAGCTGCAAAACTACGAGATGAACAAAGAAAGACTCAAGAACAACTAGAGAAAATTAGAGATAGATGGAATAAATCATCTAAATATGCAAATGTGGTAGATGAAGAAGTAATTGCAGAGGTTGTTGGCTTATGGACTGGAATACCGGTAAATAGAATGATGGAAGAAGAAACAGAAAGGCTACTTAAACTAGAAGATATTTTACATGAGAGGGTTATAGGTCAAGAACAAGCAATAAAATCTATTTGTACAGCTATTAGAAGAGCTAGGGCAGGTTTAAAAGACCCAAATAGACCTATTGGCTCATTTTTATTCTTAGGTCCAACTGGAGTGGGAAAAACAGAACTTAGTAAAGCATTGGCAGAAGCTGAATTTGGAGATGAAAATCAAATAGTACGTATTGATATGTCAGAATATATGGAAAAACATTCTGTATCTAGATTAATTGGATCCCCTCCTGGATATGTAGGTTATGATGAGGGAGGTCAGTTAACAGAAAAGGTTAGAAGACATCCTTATTCAGTGGTATTATTTGATGAAATAGAAAAAGCCCATCCAGATGTATTTAATATTTTATTACAGATATTAGATGATGGTAGACTAACAGACTCTAAAGGTAGAACTGTAGACTTTAAAAATACAATATTAATAATGACATCAAATGTAGGAGCAAAAACAATTAAAAAGCAAAAAACATTAGGCTTTGGAATACCGAATGCAGAAACTCAAGAAAAAGATGAATATGAAAAAATGAAAGAAAATATAATGTCTGAACTAAAAAAACAATTTAGACCTGAGTTTTTAAATAGAATAGATGACATAATAGTATTTCATTCCCTTAATAAAGATGATATATCTAAAATCGTCAAATTAATGTGTAAGACATTAATTGCAAGATTAGAAGAAATGACTATAAAATTAGAAATGGATGAAGAAGCTATAGATTTGATTGCAAAATCAGGATTTGATTTAGAATATGGAGCAAGACCGCTGAAAAGATCTATTCAAAAAGAATTAGAGAATGAGCTGTCAGAACTGATACTACAGGGAACAATAAAATCAGGCGATGTTGTTGAAGCTACTGTAAAGGAAGGTAAGATGTCTTTTGAAGTAAAATGATTTTTTATGAGATAGAGGGAGAAAAACTCCCTCTATTTTAAGGTTTAGTAAAGATTATTTTGATATATTTAACATAAATCCGAATAATATTATATGCAGATATTAACAATATATAGTACAATAAAGTAATAATAAAGCATTTAAGGGTGAATAATAATGGCAAAAATTAAAACAAAGTATGTATGCCAGTCATGTGGATATGAAACTAGTAAATGGTTAGGTAAGTGTCCAGAGTGTACAAAATGGAATACATTTGTTGAAGAAATAGAAGAAAAAAAATCTCAAAGGGAAGTTTTTGTGATAAGTAAGGGTGATTCAAAACCTATAAGCATAAATTCCATAGAGATAAAACACGAAGAAAGATTTTCTACAGAAATTGAAGAATTAGACAGGGTACTAGGTGGAGGAATTGTAAAAGGTTCCTTAGTTTTAGTAGGTGGAGATCCTGGTATAGGAAAATCAACGCTATTAATGCAAGTATCTAGAAATGTTGCCTGTTCAGGAAAAAAAGTATTATATATATCTGGAGAGGAATCACAATCTCAAATAAAAATGAGAGCTCATAGATTGGGAGTAAATACAGATAATCTATTTATTTTCTCGGAAAATAATTTAAGTATAATAGAAGCTTATTTAGATAATATAAATCCAGATTTGATAATTGTGGACTCAATACAAACTGTATATAGTCCAGAGATATCTTCAGCACCAGGAACTGTAAGCCAAATAAAAGAAGGAACATCAAGATTTATGAAAATTTCTAAGAAGATGGGAATATCTACTTTTATTGTTGGACATGTAACTAAAGAAGGTTCTTTAGCAGGACCTAAATTATTAGAACACATGGTAGATACAGTTTTATATTTTGAAGGAGAAAGGTATAATACTTATAGACTTGTTAGGGCAGTCAAAAATAGATTTGGCTCAACTAATGAATTAGGTGTATTTGAGATGAAAGATAAAGGGTTAATAGAACTTACTAATCCATCTGAAGTCCTAATCTCCGAAAAGCCTAAAGATGTATCAGGTTCAGTTATAATATCAACTGTAGAAGGAACAAGACCGATGCTTTTAGAATTACAAGCATTAGTATCTCCAACAAGTTTTGGGATTGCAAAAAGGACAGCAACAGGAGTTGACTACAATAGAGTAGCTTTATTATTAGCTGTATTAGAAAAAAGGGTAGGATTACAAATACAAAATCAAGATGTGTACATAAATGTTGTTGGAGGGATAAAAATTAACGAACCTTCAATGGATTTGGGAATAATATTATCTGTAGCTTCTAGTTTTAGGAACTTGCCTATTGATGGCGATGTGGTTGTAACAGGCGAAGTAGGGTTAACAGGCGAAGTTAGGGCTGTTAGCTATATAGAAAAAAGAATAGCTGAATGCAAAAAATTAGGATTTAAAAAGATAGTTATACCGAAAAATAATTATGCTACAGTAAAAGATATAAAGGGTATAGAAATCATACCAGTAGATAATCTAAGACAAGCTATAAACTTAGTATTAAGGGGGTGATGAATAAGAATGTATAATATCGATAATATTATGGATAATAAAAACTTACTTCATGCTCTTAGAAAAATATCTCCAGGAACTCCTCTTAGACAAGGACTTGACAATGTACTTAGAGCTAAGACTGGTGGGCTTATAGTATTGGCAAATGATGATGAAATATCTGAAATAGTAGATGGTGGGTTTAAAATAGATGCAGACTACTCTCCAGCATATTTATATGAGTTAGCCAAAATGGATGGAGCTATAGTTTTAAGTGAGGATGTAAAGACAATATTATTGGCAAATGCACAGTTAATACCTGACTATTCAATACAAACATCAGAAACAGGGACTAGACATAGAACTGCAGAGAGAGTAGCCAAGCAAACTGGTGCTATAGTAATATCTATTTCTCAAAGAAGAAATATAATTACTGTATACAGGGGAGAACAAAAATATGTAATTGAAGAAATATCAAAAATATTTACTAAGGCTAATCAAGCGTTACAAACACTAGAAAAGTATAAATCAGTTTTAGATCAGGCCATTTTAAATCTTAATTCATTTGAATTTAAAGATATGGTTACTATCTATGAAGTAGCATTAGTAGTTCAAAAAATAGAAATGGTTATGAGAATAATAAATGTAATTGAAAAGTATGTAATTGAGCTAGGTGAAGAAGGTACACTAGTAAGAATGCAGCTAGAAGAATTAATGGGAACTACTAAGAAAGATAGAATGATGATTTATATGGATTACAAAAAAGATAATGTAGAGTTAAAAGAAATTCAAAGAAAGATGAAAAGTCTAACAGATGATGAATTACTTGACTTAGTAAAAGTATCAAAAATCTTAGGTTACTCGGGCATAACTGAAAGTATGGATATGGAGATTAGACCAAAAGGATATAGAGTTTTAAATAAAATTCATAGGTTACCAAGTGCAATTATAGAGAATATTATTAATTATTTCGATGACTTTAAAAGTATTCAAGCAGCTTCAATTGAAGATTTAGATGAAGTTGAGGGAATAGGTGAAATAAGAGCAACTTATATAAAAAATGGACTTATAAAAATGGAAAGAATGGCATCTTTAGATATGCAAATATAATGTAATTTTAAGAAAAAATTAATGAAAAATTCATATATATGATGTATCATATAAATCACACACTATAGGGGGTGAAGTTTTGATAAGCAAAATAATAAGAATGTTAATATCTCTTTTAGGAGTTATAATAGGAACAACTTCATATTTAAGTCTAGAAAAAATATTTCCACAACTTAGTTTTGGAATAGATAACGCATATTTAGTAGGTATAGTAGCAGGGCTATTAGTAGGTGTACTTTTCTACTTGATAAGTCCTTGGATTTTCAATAAAGTAAGAAGATTTGTAAAAATTTTAGATACTGAAATATCTAAATATCCACAGACAGATATATTATTAGGAGTAGTAGGACTAATTGTAGGCTTAGTTATCGCCTATCTAATAGTAGGAGGGGTATTTGGACCAATTTCAGGAATGCCTTTAATCAAAACAATTTTATCTATAATAATCTATTTATTTATGGGTTATATAGGTGTAAAAATTACATTGAAAAGTAGAGAAGATTTATTTAATATTAGTAAGTTAAGTAGATTATCTGCAAATTTAGGAAAAGATAAATCAAGTAAAAAAGATAATGCTACAAAATCAATACCACCAAAAGTATTAGATACTAGCGTAATAATAGATGGTAGAATAGCAGATATCTGCAGAACTGGTTTTGTAGAAGGAAAACTTATAATACCTAAGTTTGTCTTAAATGAATTACAACATATTGCAGATTCTTCTGATGACTTAAAAAGAGTTAGAGGAAGAAGAGGTCTAGATATACTTAATATAATTCAAAAAGAGTTAGATATAGAGGTCGAAATAACTGAAAAGGATTTTGATGACATATCAGAAGTTGATAGCAAACTTCTTAAGCTTGCTCAAGTAATGAATGGAAAGGTCGTAACAAATGATTATAACCTAAACAAAGTAGCTCAATTCCAAGGTGTGGAAGTCTTAAATATAAATGAACTTGCTAATGCTGTTAAGCCTGTTGCTATACCAGGTGAAGAAATGATAGCTCAAGTTGTAAAAGAAGGTAAAGAATCTAATCAAGGAATAGCTTACTTAGATGATGGAACAATGATAGTTGTAGAAGGTGGGAAGAAACATATTGGCGAAACTATAAATGTATTAGTTACATCAGTGCTTCAGACTTCTGCAGGAAGAATGATATTTGGAAAACCTAAGAATTAATATAATAAGGACCTTCTATTCATAGAAGGTCTTTTTTTACTTACTTAATAATAAACTTTTAAATCGAAATAAGAAGAGGTGAAGTTATGAATAGCGTAGTTATCGTTAGCGCAGGTAGGGGAAGTAGAATGAAAGCAGATATAAATAAGCAATTTCTAAAAATCGGAGATAAAGAAGTAATAGCCCATACCATAGATAAATTTTATAACAATGAAAACATAGGAGAAATAATTATAGTAGTAAGAGAAGATGAAAAAGAATTTTTTCAAGAAAATGTTATAGATAAATATGGATATAAAAATATTAAGATTGCTTTTGGTGGAAAGGAAAGACAAGATTCAGTTTACAATGGACTTAAAGCACTAGATAAAAATTGTGAAATAGTTTTAATTCATGATGGTGCAAGACCTTTTGTAACTGATGAAATTATAGAAAAATCCATAGAATGCGCCCAAAAATATAACTGTGCAATAGTTGGGGTTCCTGTTAAAGACACCATAAAAATAGTGAATGAAAATAATGATGTATGTGATACTCCAAGTAGAAATAAATTATGGTCAATTCAAACTCCACAAGTTTTTGACTATTCATTAATTATGAAAGCTCATGAAAAAGCTAAAGTTGATAAATACTATGGTACAGATGATTCAATGTTGATGGAGTATTTAGGATATAATGTAAAGGTAGTAGAAGGTTCTTATAATAATATAAAAATAACTACTCCTGAAGATTTAAAAATTGCAGAGGAAATTTTAAGATAAAACTAACATAAAAAGGAGCAAATTTACATGAGAATTGGTTTAGGATACGATGTACATAAACTTGTTGAAGGAAGACCTTTAATTATAGGAGGGGTAAGCGTTCCACATGAAAAGGGATTACTTGGACACTCTGATGCAGATGTATTGATTCATGCTATAATGGATGGTATGTTAGGGGCACTTGCCTTAGGTGATATAGGTAAACACTTCCCAGATACAGATGAAAAATACAAGGGTGCAGACAGTATTAAATTATTAAAGTGTGTTAATAATTTAATAAATGAAAAAGGATATGAGATAAATAATATAGATAGCATAATAATTGCTCAAAGTCCTAAGATGGCACCATATATAGAAGAAATGAGAATAAATATTGCTCAAATACTAAATACAGATGTTGGGAATATTAGTGTGAAAGCAACTACGGAGGAGGGCCTTGGATTTACAGGTACAAAACAAGGTATTTCAGCACAAAGTATTTGTTTATTGAATAAAAAATAAATAAATTAGTTATAGTAGAAAAAGTTTATCACAAAAGCTTTTGATAAGCAGTATATTAATATTACTTACTGGATATAATAATTTTTATATAGTAAAAGACAAGAAAAATAAAACTATTTTGAAATATACACTAAAAATTATAATGATATTATTTAAAAGTTGAAGTTGACAATAAAAATAAAATGCTATATCATTAAATTATTATATTTTTAAACAACTTGAATAAGACTAAAAACAATAATAAAGAAATAGTAAAAAATGAAATCTTTACAGAGAGGGAATAGTGGTGAGAGTTCCTAAGAGGAAGTTTTTGAACCAGTCTTTTAGTATAAAAACGGTAAAAAGTTTTTACGGGTCAGGACCGTTACATCCCTTGAGAGAATCATAATATATTATGATTAATTAGAGTGGTACCGCGGAAAGTCAGCCTTTCGTCTCTATTTTTAGAGATGAAGGGCTTTTTTTATATATTTAAAGAAATTATAATTTCTAATTGCTTAAACTGCGCAAAGCAAATTTTATATTTTGAAAATAATTAAAAAATTTAGGAGGTAATTTAATATGAGAATGTCAAAAATGTTTATACCAACGTTAAAAGAAATTCCAGCTGATGCAGAGATAACAAGTCATCAGTTAATGTTAAGATCAGGGATGATTAAAAAAATGTCTTCAGGACTTTACAATCATTTACCATTAGGACTAAGAGTTTTTAAAAAAATAAGTGACATAATAAGAGAAGAGATGAATGCAAAAGATGGTAATGAAATCTTCTGTACAGGTATAATACCTGCTGAATTATGGCAAGAGTCTGGAAGATGGACTGCAATGGGACCTGAAATGTTTAGATTACAAGATAGAACAGGTAAAGATTACTGCCTTGGACCAACACATGAAGAAGTATTTACAGATATAGTAAGACAAGAAGTTAAGTCATATAAAGATCTTCCTTTAAACTTATATCAAATACAAGCTAAATATAGAGATGAAAGAAGACCTAGATTTGGTGTAATGAGAACTAAAACTTTCTTAATGAAGGATGCTTATAGTTTTGATATAGATGAAGCTGGATTAGACAAATCATACCACGATATGTTTGAAGCATACACTAATATATTCGCTAGATGTGGATTAGATAATGCACCAGTACAAGCAGATTCAGGAGCTATAGGTGGAGCTTTCTCAGCAGAATTTATGGTTAAATCAGAAGTTGGGGAAGATGAAATAGTATTCTGTAAAGAGTGTGATTATGCAGCTAATATAGAAAAAGCTGAATCAGTAAATCATGAGCCATGCAAAGAAGAAATGTTGGAGTTAGAAGAAGTTTCTACACCAGATGTAAAAACAATAGAACAATTAGAAGCGTTTATGGGAGCTGATGCAAGTAAGTTTGCAAAAACTCTAATATTTGATGCAGATGGAAAATCTGTAGCAGTAGTTGTTAGAGGAGACAGAGATGTCAATGACACAAAAGTAGCTAATGCTGTAGGTGATGTTATTGAAATGGATTTAGCAGGAGAAGAGATGGTTAAGAAAGTTACTGGTGCTGAAACAGGATTTGCTGGACCAATAGGAATAAAAGCTGATTACTTATTTATAGATCAAGAAATAGTAGATCAATCAAATTTAGTTGTTGGTGGAAATAAAACAGGATACCATATAAAAAATGCTAACTATGGAAGAGATTTTGAAGGTGTAGTAGGAGATTTCAGATCTGTACAACACGGAGATAAATGTATCAAGTGTGGTGGAGAATTAGAAATAATGAGAGGTGTTGAAGTTGGTCACATCTTTAAGTTAGGAACTAAATACTCTGAAGCAATGAACTGTACTTTCGTAGACAAAGATGGTAAATCTCAACCAATACAAATGGGATGTTATGGAATAGGTGTTGAAAGAACTGCAGCAGCTATAATAGAACAACACTATGATGAGAATGGTATAAAATGGCCTTTATCAGTAGCTCCATATCATGTTATAGTTGTACCAGTAAACATGAAAAAAGAAGAGCAAGTAGAAAATGCAGAAAAAATCTACAAGCAATTAGAAGCTATAGGTGTTGAAACTATATTAGATGATAGAGATGAGAGACCAGGATTCAAATTCAAGGATGCTGAGTTAATAGGTATACCAATGAGAATTACTGTTGGTAAAGATATAGTAGACGGAAAAGTTGAATTTGTATTAAGAGAAACTGGTGAAAAAGAATTAATAGCTGTAGAAGATATAGAATCTAGAGTTAGAGAAGAATTCAAAAAAAATAACGTAAGACTGTAATAGATTAGTTTTAGGAGGCATAAGATGAGTAATGTTAGAGTAAGATTTGCTCCGAGTCCTACAGGGTTTGTTCACATAGGTAGCTTAAGAACGGCTCTTTATAACTATTTATTCGCTAAGAAAATGGGCGGAGAATATATATTAAGAGTAGAAGATACTGACAGAACAAGACTTGTTGATGGTGCAATAGAAAATATGTTAAACGCTATGAAATGGGCTGGCGTAAATCACACAGAAGGTGTTATGTTAGATGACAATGGTAATGTGGTTCAAAAAGGTGACTGCGGACCATACATCCAATCTGAAAGACTAGATATATACCAAAAATATATACAAGAACTTTTAGATAGTGGTAAGGCTTACTACTGTTTCTGTACAAAGGAAAGATTAGATGAAGTAAGGGAAAAACAAAGAGAAGCTGGAGAAACTGCTAAATATGATGGTCACTGTAGAGACCTTTCTAAAGAAGAAGTTGAAGCTAAAATAGCAGCTGGTGAACCTTATGTTATAAGACTTAAATTACCAGAAAACCATGTTATAAAATTCATGGATGGTGTTAGAGGAGAAACCGAATTCAATACTAATGATTTAGATGATCAAGTTTTAATAAAAACTGATGGTTTCCCAACATACCACTTTGCTGTTGTAGTTGATGACCACTTAATGGGGATTACTCATGTAATAAGAGGTGAAGAATGGGTTTCTTCAACTCCTAAACATGTATACTTATATGAAGCATTTGGATGGGAAGCTCCAACATTTGTACATTTACCAAACATACTTAATAAAGAAAAGAAAAAATTAAGTAAGAGACAAGGTGATGTTGCAGTAGAAGACTTCAAGCAAAAAGGATACTTACCAGAAGGATTAGTTAACTATGTTGCGCTAGTTGGTTGGTCTCCAGAAGAAAATAAAGAAATATTCTCTATGGAAGAACTTGAACAAGCCTTCTCTATAGAAAGAGTTTCTAAGAGTGGTGGAGTATTTGACACAGAAAAATTAAACTGGGTTAACCAACACTACATGAAAGATGGAGATGATGAAGTATTAACTGCTTTAGCTATACCATTCTTAGTAGAAGCTGGATTTGTGACAGAGGAAGAAGCTAAAGAAAAGTATGATTTCTTAAAAGGAATAGTTTCAGTTTTAAAGGAAAAATTACAATATGTAAAAGAAATAACTGATCATGCTTCAATATTCTTTGGAGATACAGTTGAACTAGAAACTGAAGAATGTGGAGATTTCTTAAAATTAGAGCATATACCTACTCTAGTAGATGCTTTAATAGAAAAGCTATCTAACATGGAAGTTTTAGATGAAGCTAGCGCAAAAGCTATGCTTAAAGAAATACAAAAAGAACATGGAATAAAAGGTAAAAATTTATTTATGGGATCAAGAATAAGTTTAACAGGACAAATGCATGGTCCAGACCTTAATAAGATAATGGAAGTTATCGGAAAAGAAACTTGTTTAAACAGATTATCATATGTAAAAAATAACATATTATAATAAATAAGAATTGCTATCGAAAAGATAGCAATTCTTTTGCTTTAATTTAACAAAAGTTGAAGAATATGTTTTTTATAAAGAGTTAATTATGTATAATAATATAGTAGAGCAAATTTATTAGAAAATATTTGTATTTTCTTTAGATAATGTGAGCAAAATTAAAGTTAGAAATAAAATATATAAGGGTATAATAATATCATTGCTATACAATGGAATGAATTTATTTATAGAAAAATATTTTAAGATACATAATGAAGAGTAAACTAAATAGAAAGGAGAGATGGGAAAATGAAATTATTTAATACCATGACAAGATCAAAAGAAGAGTTTAAACCATTAGAAGAAGGAAAGGTTAAGATGTACGTTTGTGGACCAACAGTGTATAACTACATACATGTAGGTAATGCTAGACCTTTTATAATTTTTGATACATTAAGAAGATACTTAGAATATAGAGGGTATGATGTAAGCTATGTTCAAAACTTTACTGACGTAGATGACAAGATAATAAAAAGAGGTCATGAAGAAAATATAGAACCAGAAGAAGTTGCTAAAAAATATATAGAAGAATACTTTGTAGATGCTGATGGACTTGGAATAAAAAGAGCAACTGTACATCCACAAGTTACAGAAAATATAGAAGAAATAATTGAATTTGTTAAAGAATTAGAAGACAAAGGATATGCATATGCAGTAAATGGAGACGTATACTTTGATACTCAAAAATTCAATGAATATGGAAAACTTTCTGGAATAAAACAAGATGAATTAGAAGCAGGATCAAGAATAGAAGTAAATGACCAAAAAAGACATCCAATGGACTTTGTTTTATGGAAGGCTAAAAAAGAAGGTGAACCAGGATGGATGAGTCCATGGGGAGAAGGTAGACCAGGATGGCATATAGAATGTTCAGTTATGTCTCGTAGATATTTAGGGGATACTATAGATATACATGCTGGAGGTCAAGACTTAAAATTCCCTCATCATGAGAATGAAATAGCGCAAAGTGAAGCAAGAAGTGGAAAAACATTCTCAAATTACTGGATGCATAACGAATATATTAACATAAATAACGAGAAAATGAGTAAGTCAAAAGGTAACTTCTTTACAGTAAGAGATATATCAAAGCTATATGACTTAGAGATAGTGAGATTCTTTATGTTATCAACTCACTACAGAAACCCTATAAACTTTAGTGATGAAATACTAAATCAATCTAAAGCTGGACTTGAAAGATTATACAATGCAAAAGAAAGATTAGAATTTATAATAAGTAAATTAAGTGATGATGCTGAAAATGCTGAAGAGCTAAAATTAGAAGAAGAGCTAAACTCATTTAGACAAAGATTTATAGATGCTATGGATGATGACTTAAATACAGCAGATGCTGTAAGTATAATATTTGAATTAGCTAAATTTATGAACTCTAATGTAAATGAAAACTCAACTAAAGAATTTGCTAATAAAGTTTTAGCTGAGTTTAATGAGTTAACTAGTGTATTAAACGTTGTGAATAAAAAACAAGATGATATGCTAGATGAAGAAATAGAAAAATTAATAGAAGCTAGAACACAAGCTAAGAAAAATAAAGATTTTAAATTAGCTGATGAAATAAGAGATGAACTATTAGAAAAAGGTATTGTACTTGAAGACACAAGACAAGGAGTTAAATGGAGAAGGGCATAAAAATGGATAAAACACAACTAGTGACTATGTCACCTTTGGTATTAGCTTATTTGGGAGACACTGTATATGAATCTTATATAAGAGAGTATTTAATAAGAGATAACTGTAATAAAAAGGTTAATGATTTACACAAAACGGCAATCAAATACTCGAATGCAAAAGCTCAAGCATCTATAATACATGGTATGATGGAAGAGTTTACAGAAGAAGAAACTAGAATATACAAACGAGGAAGAAATCAAAAATCTCATACATCTCCTAAAAATGCAGACATTATAGATTATAAATGTGCAACTGGGTTTGAAGCTCTAGTAGGATATCTATATTTAAAAGAAGACAAAGAAAGACTTGAATATATAGTATATAAAGGAATTTCTATAATAGAAAGTAATATGTAACAAAAAAAGTATTGCCACTTGTGCAATACTTTTTTATTTAGTTGGTAAACCTATTGAAATAGAGAGAATTAAATGCTACTTTTTAAAATATTCCATAAATTATATGGTAATATAGTATAATATATTTATAACAATAGAACTAGGAGGTAAATATATGAAGGTAAAACTATTAGCACATACTCCACAACCTGAAAAGGTAATAGCTATGGCAGCTAAACTTTGTTATTCTCCAGTTGGAGTGGATGAAATAGAACAAAATTTAAGTGATGAAAGCGTGGAAAAGTTTTTAAATATGTTGATTAATATGGGACATGAATCTCCGTTAGAGCATGTAACATTTACATTTGGAATAGAAGGAATATCTAGGAGTTGTTCTCACCAAATAGTAAGACATAGAATAGCGAGTTTTTCTCAGCAAAGTCAAAGGTATGTTAAGCTAGATCAGTTTGAGTACATTATTCCTCCACAAATTGAAAAAATAGAAGAAGCTAAAGAAATCTTTATTCAGTCTATGAAAAAAGACCAAGAAGATTACGATAAATTAGTTGATATACTATTTAAAAAGCATTATAACAATTTACTTGAAAAAGGTAAAAGCGAAAAACAAGCAAAATCCCAAGCAGAAAAAATAGCAATTGAAGATGCAAGGTATGTATTTCCTAATGCTTGTGAAACAAAGATGGTACTTACCATGAATATAAGAAGTTTATACAACTTCTTTGATCATAGATGTTGTGAAAGAGCACAATGGGAAATAAGGGAACTTGCAGTCGAAATGTTAAGACAAGTAAAAGCAGTAGCGCCAGTATTATTTAAAAAATGTGGACCGAGATGTGTTTCAGGGCCATGTACTGAAGGTAAAATGAGTTGCGGTGAAATAGTCAGCATAAGGGAAAAATTCAAAAATTTATAGGCGGTGAACGAAATTGACAAATATAGAGGGAAGAAATCCCGTAATTGAAGTTTTAAAAAGCGACAGACAAATAGATAAAATAATGATCGCAAATGGAGCTAAAGAAGGTTCTATAAAAAAGATAATAGGAATGGCTAAGGACAAAAACATAGTTGTACAGTATGTGAATAAAAGTAAGTTAGATGAAATAAGTACAAGTCATGCGCACCAAGGTGTAATAGCTATTGTAAGTGATTATAAATATTATGAATTAGAAGAATTAATAGAAAAAGCAAAAAGCACAAATGAAGATATGTTCTTTATAATATTAGATGAAATTACTGATCCACATAATTTAGGGACAATAATAAGAACAGCAGATGCTGTTGGAGCTCATGGAGTTATAATACCAAAGAGAAGATCTGTACATATTACTCCTGTTGTGGCCAAAGCATCTGCAGGAGCTGTAGAATATGTACCTGTTTGTAAAGTAACCAATATAGTCAATACAATAAAAAGATTAAAAGAAGAAGGTCTTTGGATAGCTGCGGCAGATATGGACGGAGAAGTTTTCTATGAGCAAAACTTAACAGGTCCCCTTGGGTTAGTTATAGGAAGTGAAGGATTTGGTATATCTAGGCTAGTTAAACAAAATTGTGACTTCACTGTAAAAATGCCAATGACAGGTAATGTTACATCACTGAATGCCTCTGTAGCAGGCGGAATACTTCTTTATGAAATATTTAGGCAAAGAAATAAAGGCTAAATGTTAGAAAAATGAGGAGACATAATAGAAATTCTTATTTAATAATAGATGGTTACAATATTATAAACGCATGGGATAATTTAAAAGAAATATCTAAAGATGATTTAGAAGGTGCCAGAGAAAAACTAATTCATTACATTATTGAATATGCACAATATACTGGTAAAAAAGCAATCATAGTATTTGATGCTTATAATGTAAAAAACTCTAAAGAAAAAATAGAAGAGAGAAAGTATATAACTATAGTATATACAAAAGAACATCAAACAGCAGATAGTTATATAGAAAAATATATAAGTTCATTATCAAAATATGATGATATAGAAGTTGCTACTAGTGACTATGCAGAACAACAAATTATTTTAGGAAAAGGGGCTTCAAGAGTATCTGCAAGAGAGTTAAAACTCTATGTAGACAGTGCAATAGGAAAAATTAAAGAAGAACAAGAGAAACGTCAGCAAAAAATACAACGAAATTTCTTGGAGGAACGGTTAGACAAAGAGATATTGTCGAAACTTGAGAACATTCGTAGAAAGCATTGAAAACACTAAGTTTCGTAAGCTATAATATACTTATGAAACTTTTAATTGGGGGAGATTTTAATGTTAGTAGCTAATGATAATGATTACAAAGGATTGGATAATAATCAGCAAGATGAGTACAATATTGTATTAAAAGCAAGCAATGGGGATAAAATAGCATTAGAATATATTATTACAAAATATAAGAACTTTGTTAAAGCAAAGGCAAAATCCTACTTTTTAGTAGGTGCTGATAAAGAAGATATAATTCAAGAGGGCATGATAGGTCTGTATAAGGCTGTAAGAGACTTTGATGGAAGTAAGACTAATTCATTTAAGTGTTTTGCAGAAATTTGTATAACTAGGCAGATAATAACTGCAATTAAAACTGCC
>OKWN01000334.1_pt1 | contig 24899 bp, 21 predicted proteins | sample 1607151 | NCBI WGS metagenome assembly OKWN01 (sample SAMN07501046, study PRJEB24779) | human gut metagenome | isolation source: stool | host: human infant | place: USA: Pittsburgh, PA | reverse complement strand
ATATTATATAATGTTTTTTATCGTATAATATTAAGGTTTATAAGAGATGAATCAGAGGGAATAAATATATGCGAAGAAGAAAAAAATTTTATTGCTAACTTTTATAAATATGCATTCGTTGGAATTACCTTAGATTGGGTAGACTCATTTATGAAAGTAAATCCAGAAATAATAGTTTTTAGAGTTAGTAGATTAATTGGAGGAGATTTAAGAACAGCCTTGCATAAGAATCATTAAAAAATCGAATAATATAATACAAATAAACCTATATATTGATAGAAATCTTATTTTATGTACATTTAATATAAGATTTTAAGCAACGTCGTCTAATAGAATAGTTTTGCACTGAAAGTTGAGAAATGTTTAAATTTTTGATTAGACATAAAAATAATAGGTTTTGTAAAATATGTAGGAGGTTTTTTTATGCAACAAGTTTCTAAAGAAGAGAAAAGGAAAAAGTACTTTATTGTATTTATATGTTTATTAATACAATCAATAACTTATTGTATAGCACAGAATTTACAAGGTCAAATGCAAATACCAGTATCTCAATCAGGAGTTGTATCTGAAGTTGGATTTACGCTTTTATATTTTTCTGGAACGCTTCCAGTATTTTTAAATCCTTACTTTGCTACTTTTTATGAAAAGTTTAATATAAAATATATTTATGTTGCAGGTATAATTATAGGCGGATTAGCATTCGCATCGTATGGATTAGCTAAAAACTCAATAATGTTTAATGTTAGTTCTTTCTTTAATCAAGTAGGTACAATATTCTACTCTGGATTATCATTACCAATAATGATGTCACACTGGTTTCCAGGAGAAGGTAGAGGTTCAGCCCTAGGAATAGCTTTAGCTGGAGGTTCTATAGGAAATGTGTTTTTACAACCAGTAGTAGTTAACTTATTAGCAAGATACGGATGGCAACAAACTTATATCATCTTAGGAATAGCCATGATTGCTATAGGTATACCTATAGCACTATTATTTATTAGATTCCCTAAACCTGGAGAAGTTACAAAAGTTGAAGCTTTAGATAAAAAAGATATTGGACAAATGTCTTATGAAGGTCTATCTGATAAAGAGAATATGAAAAATAAATATTTCTGGACTTTTAATATAGGTGCTTTATTATTATGCTTTGCATCTGTAGCAGTATCAACACAAGCTATACCGGTATTAAGTATAAAGGGATTTGAAGGTTCAAGAGTGGCACTAGCTGGATCAACTTATGGACTAGCCTGTCTGATAGGAAACATAGGTGGAGGTAAATTATTTGATAAGTTGGGCTCATTTAAACCAATGATACTTTCAGCCATAAGTACAACATTAGCATTACTTATAATGGCATTTATGCCAATGGGTAGTTCATTAGGATTCCTTATTCCTATACTTTCAGGATTAACTATATATACACTTACATCAGGACCAGCTTTTATGCCAGCTGATGTATTTGGATATAAAGATGGAACTCAAAAAATGGCTAAAGTAGGGGTGTTCTATGCAGCCGGAAGTGCATTTGCAGCTTATATATTTGCGGCATTATCTAGTAGTGTTGGACTACAAACAACATGTTTAATATTTTTAGTAATAGGGTTAGTTGGATATATATTAAATGGATTTTCAATAATAAAATCAAAGAAAATGTTTTCGCCAAGAGCTGAATAATTTAATATAAAAAGTACTATGACTAAAAGTCATAGTACTTTTTTATTATGTGAAAAATAAAAAATGATTTTATTGTGTAATACTAAAATGTTTTGAAATAAAATTCATACTACATAATTTAGAAAAATTATTTAGAAAAAATATAAAACTTAATAAAAATTGCATTTTTCGACAAATTATAAATATTGTCTAATGAAAAAAGATTGAATTAGATTTATAGTAATAGAGGTTGGAAAATTAAATAACCGACTTATTTATACTAATTGGATAAAGAAAATTAAATAGGAGGAATTATAAAATGGAACAAAGATCAGTTGATTTACAACAATTATCAAAAGCAAGCAAAAAGAAAAGGAATTTTATAGTTTTTATATGTATGTTAATACAAGCAATACCATACTGTATAGCGATGAACTTACAGTCTCAAATGCAAACTCCAGTATCTCAATCAGGAGTTGTATCTGAAGTAGGATTTACACTATTATACCTATCAGGAACAATACCAGTATTATTCAATCCAATGATAACAGGTATATATGACAAATTTAAAATAAAATATATCTACATTGTAGGTTTAGTTATAGCAGGTTTATCATTTGCATCTTATGGATTAGCTCAAAATTCATTAATGTTCAATGTAAGTGCATTCTTTACTCAAGTGGGTACAATACTATTTACAGGTTTATCATTACCAGTAATGATGGCTCGTTGGTTCCCAGGTGAAGGTAGAGGTACAGCGTTAGGTATAGCTTTAGCTGGAGGATCATTAGGTAACGTATTCTTACAACCAATAGTAGTTAACTTATTAGATAATGTAGGTTGGAGACAAACTTATATATACTTAGGCATAGCTATGATAGTTATAGGCGTTCCTCTAGCATTAGCGTTTGTTAGATTCCCTAAGCAAGAAGAGTTAGTAGTAGAAGAAGGATCTAAAAAAGGTGAAGTTAAAGCGACTAGACAAGCTTTCGAAGGTTTATCTGATAAAGAAAATAATAAAAATGGGATATTTTGGATGTTCTGCTTGGGGTCATTATTATTATGTTTCGCAGTTGTTGGTGTATCAACACAAGCAATACCAGTATTAGTAACTAAAGGATTTACAACAATTCAATTAGGTATAGCAGGTTCAGTATTCGGTGTATCTTGCTTAGTAGGTAATGTTGCAGGTGGTAAATTATTTGATAAATTAGGTTCATTTATGCCTATGGTTTTATCAGGAGTAGCTACAATAGCATCATTAGCAATAATGGCATTTATGCCAGAAGGAAGTGCTATAGGATTTTTAGTTCCAGTACTTGCAGGTTTAACAATATATACAATAACATCGGGGCCAGCATTTATGCCTTCAGATGTATTTGGAACTAAAGATGGTACTATAAAAATGGCTAAGGTAGGTATGTTTTACGCTTTAGGTAGTTCGATATCAGCATTACTTTTCGCTGTATTATCTGGCAAATTAGGACTACAAACTACTTGTATAGCATTCATAGTTATAGGTGTAGTAGGATATGCATTAAACTTAATAGCACAAATAAAATCAAAAAAAATGTTCGCTAGAAAATAAGAACTTAATATATATAATAACGTCCTTTGTAGGGCGTTATTTTTATAGAGTTTTAAATAAATATAATATCAGATTTTAATAAATTCTAAAGTTGATACAATGAAAGTTTTACTTACAATGAAATTTTAAAATATGATAAAATGAATACACAAAGTGTAGTTTTGAGAACGTAAGTCTAGTTGTCAAAACTGCTTTTTTATATAAAAATAGTTAGTTTATTTTACCTAATTAAGTATTTAATTATATTGAAAATCATATGTAATAAATTTCGTAATACATTTTGACCTACATTTGTATATAATTTAGAGAGGAAGTAATGTTGAATAATAGTAATTTATTGCGACTGGGGGGAACAAATGTATAAAGAAATAATTACAATTATAGATTTAGATATAGTTGTAATTATTTCTTTATTAGTTATATTGCATATGCATATTAATAATCATAAAATTAAGAAAAAGTTAGATTAATTATTATAATGACGGAGGGAGAAGAGATATGAAGGATTGTATTAAAAAGAATAAGTTATTATTGATTGTTACAATAATATTTAGCGTTATATCGTCAATAACTATGGTAGGTGTATCATTATTATTACAATCTACTATAGACAAAGTTATGAATGGAGATATGGAAGGGTTTAAAAAAATATTGCTTTTTACTCTTATTTATTGTGCATTTATGGGATTATTGTATTTTATTTATGATATACTTAGCAAAATGTTTATTAGAAATGTAACAAAAGAACTTAGAAGTAAAATATTTTTTGGAATAATAAATCATAACTACAAAGATTTTAATTCTAAAAATACGGCAGATTACATATCAGCACTAACTAACGATATTAAACTAGTAGAAGAAAATTATATTACTTCTTTGTTGCTAGTTTTACAATTTTCAGTGGCATTTTTAGCAACAATAGGAATATTATTATATTTAAGTCCATTGGTAACTGGTTGCTTGTTTTTAAGTATGTTACTGATTTTTATAGTACCAAGTATTTTTGGAAAAAAACTAGAAAGCAAGCAGATGAATCTTTCAAATAAATTAACATCATTTACTACTGTAATCAAGGATATGCTTAGTGGATACGATATTATAAAATCCTATAATTTGAAAAAAGATGCTTTTAAAGAATTTGAAGAAGAAAATATAGATTTAGCAAAGACTAAATTTGAAGCAGATAAATTATTAGTAATAAACGAGACTTTATCACAATTACTTGGTATGGGAACTCAATTTGTTGCAGTATTTTTATCAGCTTATTTAGTACTAAAAGGAAATATAACTATGGGAACATTAATTGCGATTGTCCAACTATCGGGAAGTTTTATTCAACCTGTTATTATGATAATGAGTTATGTTCCAAAAATTACTTCTATGACTTCTGTAATAAAAAGATTAGATGATATATCAAATTATAAAGATAGTACTTTTATAGGAACTGAAAATCCATCCTTTGAAAATGCTATAGAGGTAAGTAATGTGAAGTTTGCATATGAAGATAACAAACATATTCTTGATGGTATAGATTTAACAATAAATAAAAATAAAAAGTATGCCCTTGTAGGACCTAGTGGCTGTGGAAAATCAACTTTAGCGAAATTAATTCTTGGATACTATGCAGATTATAGTGGAGAAATTAAGTATGATAACAAAGAAATTAGAAGTGTAGATATAGAAAAAATTAATAAGATGATTTCTATTATTCATCAAAATGTATATATGTTTGATAAAAATATAAAAGATAATATTTGTTTATATAAGGATTTTTCCAATGACAATATAAATAAAATATTAAAACTAAGTGGTTCAGATAAATTTATTAATGAGTTAGAAGAAGGATTAGATTATTTGGTAGGTGAGAATGGTAATAACTTATCTGGAGGACAAAGACAAAGAATAGCAATAGCAAGAGCTTTAATTCAACAAACACCAATACTTATTTTAGATGAAGGGACATCTGCCATAGATATGCAAACAGGATATGATATTGAAAATAAATTATTAAATTTGGATGATCTTACATTAATAACAATTACACATAAGATGAGCGAAGAATTATTAAGTTTATATGATGAGATAATTTTTATGGAAGATGGTAAAATAATTGAAAAAGGTAGATTTGATGATTTAATAAAAAAAGAAGAAAAATTTTATGATTTTTATAAGTTGGAAACAGCATAATTAATTATAAACAATAAAAAAGTGATGAATTAAAAAATAATTCATCACTTTTTTATTACTAAGATAATTCGTTTACTACTTTCAAAGTTTTAGTTGGACAACAAGTTTCATATATAATACTTCCATCTTCTCCAATGTAAGAATTATAAACTGTTAAAGTTTTAATTAATTCATTATAATGATATGCAAGTAAACCTACATTATTGGATGTTGATAATCTTACTACCTTTGTCTCATCAAATTTAAATCTATTTTGTTTTAAGATACTTCTTGTAATATTTACATCACTTGAAGACTGGACATTATCTTCACCAACAATAAACACAAATTTTAGCTTTTTATTATCCGCTGATATATAATATGCAGCGATATTTAAGTTATTTTCTTCAAGAGTATTTAACAAGGTAGATAGATATTCTTCGCTAGTATAAACAGCAAATTGAACTATAATAGAAGCGTTAGAAGTATTTATACTTGAAGAGTTAGCTTTATTGATTGAGTTTTTATCTTTATTCATAATTCACTGTCCTCCCTTGTAATAAAATTAAGACATATTTATTTAATGCCTATATCCTATAATATGACATAATACTCTTAGATGTTACTCAAATTTACATTTATTAATAAATTTGTGATAGTTTTAAATTTATAGTAAATTTGTATATAATAAGATATAAGAGAAACACTTATAAAAAATGAATAAGGACGTTATTATGAAAAAAATAAAAATATCGGTGAGAAGCCTAGTAGAGCTTATTATGAAAAAGGGTAGTATAGACAATAGGTTTGTAGGAAATATAAAGGCCATTGAAGGAATTAGAGGACATCAAAGAGTACAAAAATCTTATGGGGATGAATATACCTCAGAAGTATCTATAAAACATACTTTTTCTTTTGATGAAATTGAAATAGAAGTTGAAGGCAGAATGGATGGACTTTTAATTGAAAATAATAAAACTATAATTGATGAAATAAAAACTACGACAAAAGATTTACTATTAATAGATGAGAATACTAATCCTCTTCATTGGGCTCAGGTAAAATGCTATGGATATATGTATTGTATTTATAATGGCTTGGACAATATAGATTTACAAGTAACTTATTATAATATAGAAAATAAATCTACAAGGATACTGAGACAAAAATTCAAAATATGTGAATTAGAAGAATTTTTCTTTGCACTGATTAATGAATATAAGTCATGGGCCAGTATGGAGAAAAAATGGATGGAAATAAGAAATGAATCCATTAAAAACTTAAAGTTTCCTTTTGAAGAATATAGGCAGGGACAACGGGAATTTGCGGTAAGAGTTTATAAAAGTATAGTAGACAGCAAAAAATGTTTTGCTATGGCACCAACAGGTACAGGTAAGACAGTATCAACACTTTTCCCGGCCATAAAAGCAATGGGAGAAGAAAAAACTTCAAAGATATTTTATCTTACAGCAAAAACTATAACAAGAGAAGTAGTAAACGACACTATAAGACTGATGAAAAAACAAAAATTAAATTTAAGAAGTATAACAATAACTGCAAAAGAAAAAATATGCAAGATGTCTGAAGTTAACTGTAATCCAGATTACTGCCTTTATGCTGAGGGCTATTTTGATAAAATAAATAATGCACTTAAGGAAATTTTAAATAAATATGATGATTTTAGCAGAAAAAATATTGACGAAATAAGTGAAGTCTATAAACTATGCCCGTTTGAGTTATGTCTAGATTTAACTATGTTTAGTGATATAGTTATCTGTGATTATAATTATATATTTGATCCTAGAGTTTATTTAAAAAGATACTTTGATGTGAAAAAAACAGATTTTACCTTTCTTGTAGATGAGGCACATAATTTACTAGATAGAAGTAGGAACATGTACTCTGCCGAAATAAATCAAGATACTTTTATAAAAATGAAAAAAATAATAGGCAAAAAAGACAAAAGGATATTAAATTTAATAAAAGAAATTGAAAGTTATTTTTTAGAAAAGTCAAAAGTATTAGATGTAATGAAAGAAAAATATCTGGTTGAAAATGAATTGCCTAAAGCATTACTAGAACTGTTTAATACTTTAATGAAGTTTATGGATGAATATTTATCAAGATCAAATGAAGAAAATTCAGATTTGCTAGATTTATATTTTGAGGTTAATAAATTCATATCTATTTCAAATTTCTATGATAATAATTACAAAACCATATATAGTGATGAATTATTGGGAATTAATATAAAATTATTTTGTGCAAACCCTTCGGACTTAATTGTAGAAAAAATAAATAGATCTAAATCTGCAACAATTTTTTCGGCAACTTTAACACCATTAAATTATTATAAAGAAATTTATGGTAGCGAGGATGGGGATTTTATAATAAATTTAAAGAGTCCTTTTGATGTGAAAAATAGATTATTGATGATAGGTGATAATATTTCAACAACATATGATAAAAGAAAAGATACAGCGGAAGATATAGTAGAGTATATTAAAGCCTGTGTGGAATGTAAAGATGGAAACTATATGGTGTTTTTTCCATCATATAAATATATGGAATTGGTTTATGAAAAAATTAGAGATAAATATGCAGACCTTAATGTAATTATTCAAGAAAATAATATGAGTGAGGAAGAGAAAGAAGAATTCTTAGCTTTGTTTAATAATGATAACAAAGAAACTAATGTAGGATTTTGTGTTTTGGGAAGTCATTTTTCAGAAGGGATAGATTTAACTGAAGATAAACTAATAGGTGTTATTGTAGTTGGTGTTGGCATGCCACAAATAAACAGAGAAAGAGATATAATAAAAGAACAGTTGAATGAGAACAACAAGGGTTTCGATTATGCTTATGTTTATCCAGGAATGATAAAAGTACTTCAAGCTGTTGGAAGGTGTATTAGGACATCTAAGGATAGAGGTGTGATTTTACTTTTAGATAATAGATATTCAACTTATAGATATAAAAGTCTTTTTCCTCAGGAATGGAATCCTTATGTAAGAATAAAAAAGCCTAATGATATTAAGCATTTATGTGAAAATTTTTGGGACAATGAATAAGGTTATATAAGAAAAGCGCTACGATTTAGTAGTGCTTTTCTTATAAAGAATAATTAAAATTGTAATTTATTTAATATACCATTAATAATAAATTCTTTATTTTCACCAAAGTAAATAACTAATCCAGTATAAAATTTATTAGACATATTTAATACTTCTCTCATTTCTATTAAATTACCTAAAAATTCTTCTTTATCTATTGTTCCAATGATATATCCTATAAAATACTCTAAATAAGAAGTTGCTTTTTCTTGCCAATTAGTTCCTTTTGCTAAAGTAGACTGTACAAAAGGTGTTATACCTATATATGTAGCTAATTCTCCGAGTTCTCTTTCTTCATAACTAATTAGATTTTCTTTTGAGTTTATTTTAAAATCATCAGCTAAAAAAACTCCATTTAATAAATCTGATGTAACATTAATTACATAGTTAAGTATTTCATCATCAGTACTTTTTATTAAAGAATCAAATATGATATCATCTGAATGAAAATCTTTATAGTGAAGTAAATTTTTCAATCTCATTTCGTACCTCCAAATTCTTATAGTAATTATTATATAATGATTACTTGATTTTGAGTACAAAAATATCTATCCATAAATTAACCTCCATTAATAAATTTATAAAATATATGTTAGGAAATTATATTTATGATATAATCCATAAATATAATGAAAAATAGTTTAGAATATTATAAATAAAATACTAGACAATTAAGAAAGGATTGAAGTTTTATGGAATTTATACCAACAAAAACAATTATATCTTCTTCTTATAATGAAAATCCTCATTGGTTTGGAATTAATTATAATATGAATATATATAAAGGTTGTTGTCATGGATGTATTTATTGTGACTCTAGAAGTAGCTGTTATCAAATTATTGATTTTGATAGAGTGAGAATAAAGGAAAACTCAATAGAAATAATAAGAAAAGAACTTCAATCTAAAAGAAGAAAGGGAGTAGTTGGAACGGGGGCAATGAGTGACCCTTATAATCCTTTTGAGGAAAAATATGAACTGACTAGACAAGCTTTAAAATTAATAGATGAGTACAGATTTGGTATAGGAATTGCAACTAAGAGTGATTTAATAACCAGAGATATAGATATACTGAAAAAAATACAAAGCCATTCACCTGTTATAGTTAAAATGACTATTACAACTTTTGATGATGAGCTATGTAAAAAGATTGAAAGAAAAGTGTGTACATCCAACAAAAGGTTTGAGGCTATTAAAAAATTAAGTGATAATAATATATATACAGGAATACTTCTTATGCCATTGTTGCCTTTTATTAATGACAATGAAGAAAATATAAAAAATATTATAAAAAAGCTTATGAGTGTGGAGCTAAATTTGTTTTTTCATATGGCTTAGGAGTAACACTTAGAAAAAATCAAAGAGAGTATTATTTTGAGCAACTGAGAAAAATATTTCCACAACAAAATTTAGATGAAACATATATGAATGCATTTGGAGAGGTATATGAAAATCCGTGTCAAAATGTAAATTACTTATGGACAGTATTTAAAGAAGAGTGTGAAAAATATAATATCTTATATAAGATGGAGGATATAATAGATGACTATAAAAGTAAATATGAAAGAAGCCAAATAAGTTGGTTTTAATTATTGTTATATATATTTTTTTATGATATATTACAAATACATATTTAGAAGGGAAGACATAGAATGGCAGGAATGGATGAATTTAATATAAGTGAAGAAGAACTTGCTGAAATAGAGGAAATTACAGAATTAGCTGGAGGGTGTACAGATTATTTATTAAGTTCTTTGATAAATCCAGAAACAGGAGTTCAAGTTGAACTAGAAGAAGCTGATAAAAAAGTTATTTTCAAGTTAGTCTTAGACAAAACAATGGAGTATATAGAAGAATTTTCTTTTCCGGATAATGAAGAAGATTTTGGAAAGTATGTTGAAACTGTATTTACATATATGCAAGAAAATTTATAGTGAAAAAAGGAATGGTTTAAGCCATTCCTTTTATATTTTGGATAAAAGTTGAAATTAAAAGGTAAAATAAAAGAAAAATAGAAAGTTGGTTTAGTATGAAAAAAACTATATTTATTATGTTTACTGTCATAATCATATTATCATTTAATATTATTAATGGTTATGCTGTAGATAATCATATACTAATAACTGCTCATAGAGGGAGCTCTTTATATTATCCAGAAAATACACTTACATCCATAGCTAAAGCTATTGAGGAAAATGCGGACTATGTGGAAGTAGATGTAAGACTTACAAAGGATAATAAAGTTGTGCTGTTCCATGATAATACTTTAAAAAGGGTAAACGGTAGAAATCAATCAATAGAAGATATGACACTTGAAGAAGTTAAGAAAGTTGATAATGGATCTTATAAAAATAAAAAGTATGACTATGAGAATATACCTACTTTAGAAGAAGTATTTGAAAATTTTAAAGGAAAGATTAAGTTTAATATAGAGTTAAAAATGAATAATAAAAAGGGTTATGAATTATCTAAAGAGGTGTCTAAATTAATAAAAGAATATTCTATGTCACAAGATGTAGTAGTGTCCTCATTTAATAAATTAACAATAGAAAAGTTTAAAAAAGATAATAAGGATATTAAAACAGGATATATAATTAGCAACCCCATAGATAATATTGAAAAGTTAGAATGTGATTTTATATCCATAAAATATAATCTACTTTCAAAAGAATTAGTGGAAAAAATACATGAAAATAATAAAGAAATACATATATGGACTATAAATGATGAAGAAGATATTAGGAAAATTATAAAATTAGGTGTGGAAAATATAATAACTGATGATGTGAATTTGGTAAAATATATACTCTTGGGATAATGTTTTCATAAATTATATATAAAAAATAAATTATATAGAGTTTTAGAAAAAATACTTATATAAAAGTTAAAGATATTATATGAGCTAGTAATTATAAAGGATTGAAGGATGTTGTGAAACTAATATAAGCTGTAATTAAATTTTAAAACTTACTATAATTATAAAATTAGGAAAACTTTTTCAAAAAAATAAGGTTTTCCCTTGAAAACGTTGTCGAAAAATGTTATTATGAATTCAAGAAAAAACACATGGGGGAAAAAGTATGAAAAATCTAGTAAACAAATGGAATAATATTAGTTTAGTAAAAAGAATCATTATCGGTTTAGTAATCGGTATAACGTTTGCATTAACAGTGCCAACGCAATTAGCACCAATCGCAATTTTAGGATCATTATTCGTAGGAGCTTTAAAAGCTGTAGCTCCAATATTAGTTTTCTTCTTAGTTATGGCTGCTATATGCCAACATAAAGAAGGAAAGAAAACAAACATAAAATCAATAGTAGGTCTATACTTAGTAGGTACATTAATAGCAGGTATAGTAGCTGTTGTGGGGAGTTTCTTATTCCCAGTAACATTAACTCTTACTGCTGGAGCTGAAGGTGTGGCGCCACCAAGTGGAGTTGGAGAAGTATTAAAAACTTTATTAATGAATGTAGTAGATAACCCAGTGCATGCAATAGCAAATGCTAACTATATAGGAGTATTAACTTGGGCTGTAGTATTTGGTTTAGCTCTTAAAAATGCTGCTAACTCAACTAAAGAAGTTATAGTAAATGTTTCTGATGCAATATCTCAAGCTGTAAGATGGGTAATAAACTTAGCACCATTCGGTATAATGGGGTTAGTATTTGATACTATAGCAACATCAGGTATAGAATCATTATTAAGCTATGGTAAATTAATAGGAGTATTATTAGGGTGTATGGCATTTGTTGCTTTAGTTGTTAACCCAATAATAGTATTTATGGCAACAAGAAAAAATCCATATGCATTAGTATTTAGATGTCTAAGAGAATCTGGACTTACAGCATTCTTCACAAGAAGTTCTGCTGCAAATATACCAGTAAACATGAAACTTTGTAAAGATTTAGGATTAGATGAGGATACTTATTCAGTATCTATACCTTTAGGAGCAACTATAAACATGGGTGGAGCTGCAATAACAATATCTGTTCTTGCTTTAGCTGCTGCTCATACATTAGGAATAAAAGTTGATATAGGAACTGCAATAATATTATCAGTATTATCGGCTGTATCTGCTTGTGGAGCATCAGGAGTAGCTGGAGGATCATTACTTCTAGTACCGCTTGCTTGTTCACTATTTGGTATACCAAACGAAATAGCGATGCAAGTAGTTGGTGTTGGATTCATAGTAGGGGTTATACAAGACTCTGCTGAAACTGCATTAAACTCTTCAACTGACGTTCTTTACACTGCAGTTGCAGAACTTGGAAAGAGAAGAAAAGAAGCTGAACAAAAAGCTGCTTAATAATTTTAATCTTAAATTAATAAAAATAATAGTATATAAAAAACCATATTGATAGTTAATTCAATATGGTTTTTATTTTTGGAGAAGTATTATGATTAAAATAAAATAACTTGTTATAGCTGTAAAATAAATATATAATGTTGAATTTGATAAAATACAGTGCTAAAATAAAGTTAAAATAAAATATTTGGGGGAGCTATTGCTGAGAATGAATTTTTAATTCTAAACCCGTTGAACCTGTTTGGATAATGCCGACGTAGGGAGATGAAATATTGTATATATTTTGTGTTAACATTTTATTGTTAATTACATTATTTATTAATTTTGATTAAAGGTCATACATTTATTGTACGACTTTTTATATTAAGAGAGTCTTTCTTATTTTGAGTAACTATAGCCAAAGTAAGGAAGATTTTTTTATTGCAAATAAATAAAATATTATAAGGTTAAAATGAAAGGGGAATAAAATGAATTACACAACACAGATGGATGCAGCAAGAAAGGGAATAATAACAGAAGAAATAAAAAGAGTAGCAATGTATGAAAATATGGAAGTTAAAGAATTGCTTGATTTAGTAGGACAGGGGAAGGTGGTAATACCAGCAAATAAAAATCATGCTTCTTTAAATCCTTATGGAATAGGAAAAAAACTAAAAACAAAAATTAATGTGAATTTAGGTACTTCTAAAGATTGTCTTGATACAGATATTGAGATGGAAAAGGTTATGAATGCAGTTAACCTAGGAGCTGAAGCGATAATGGATTTGAGTTCTTTTGGAGATACTCAAACATTTAGAAGAAAGTTAATAAAAGAGTGTCCAGCAATGATAGGTACAGTTCCTATATATGATGCAGTAGTTTATTATAACAAACCTTTAAAAAAGATAACTGCAAAAGAATGGCTAGATATTGTTAGAATGCATGCAGAAGATGGTGTAGATTTTATGACCCTTCATTGTGGAGTAAATAGACATACAGTAGAAAGATTTAAAAAATCTAATAGGCTTACTAACCTAGTATCTAGAGGCGGTTCTATTATATTTGCATGGATGGAGTTGACAGGCAATGAAAATCCTTTCTATGAATATTATGATGAAATACTAGATATTTGTGCAAAGTACGATGTAACTATAAGTTTAGGAGATGCTTGTAGACCAGGAAGTATAGCAGATGCAGGAGATGTATCTCAAATAGAAGAGCTGGTTACACTTGGAGAATTAACTACTCGTGCTTGGAAGAAAAATGTACAAGTAATGATAGAAGGTCCTGGTCATATGCCACTAAATCAAATAAAAGCTAACATGGAAATAGAAGAAACTGTTTGTAAAGGCGCACCTTTTTATGTTTTAGGTCCACTAGTTACTGATGTGGCACCAGGATACGATCATATAACGGCAGCTATAGGAGGCGCAATAGCAGCTACTTATGGGGCTTCATTTTTATGCTATGTAACTCCTGCAGAACATTTAAGACTACCTACTGTAGATGATGTAAAAGAAGGAATAATTGCATCTAAAATAGCAGCTCATGCAGCTGATATAGCAAAGGGTATTAAAGGTGCTACTGATTGGGACAATGAAATGAGTAAAGCAAGAAGGGATTTAGATTGGGAGAAGATGTTTGATTTGGCTATAGATAGTGAAAAAGCAAGAAGATATAGAGCAGAGTCTAAACCAGAGAATGAAGATACATGTACAATGTGTGGGAAAATGTGTGCAGTTAGAAATATTAATAAAATATTAAAAGGTGAAGATGTAGATATTATGGATTAAATAAAAAAGACCTTAGAATAGTTAATAAAACATATTCTAAGGTTTTTTTACTTTTATAAAGTATCACATAAGTTATCTTCTTTTTTATTATAAATATATCTTTTAAAATAAACTAATAATACTCCAGTGACTGGTACTGCTAATAGTATACCTAAAAATCCTGTATATTTTCCGGCGAATGTTACAGCAAATATTGTAAGTATTGGTGGGACACCAACTTGTTTTCCGACAAAATGAGGCTCCAATATAGCGCTCTCTAATTGTTGAACAACTATCATAACTACTAAAACTAAGATAGCTTTATCGATAGAGAAGAATAAGTTGGCAACAACAGCTATAACAGTACCTAGTATAGGTCCGAAGAAAGGAATCATATTAGTTATACCTGCGATTATTCCTATAAATATAGCATATTTTGAACCTACTAATGCAAGAACAATAGTGCATATAATTCCGTAAATAGTAGAATCCATAGCTTTTGCCATTATATATATTCCAATATTATTATCTAAGATATTAATAAACTCTTTAACTTTAAAGTAATGTTGTTTTAATATTTTTTTGAAAAATAAACTTACAACTTTAATATATTTTTCTTTTGATAAAAGTAGATAAACTGATATAACTAATCCAAGAACAATATTTATAGTGTAAGACACTATGGTACTCATCAAATTGATAATAAAATTACTTACAGTGGACGCTGTAAATGTTGATAATGGAACTAGAACTTTGGTAATAAAATCATTAATTTGACTTTTGATATTAGGGTTATTTATATCAAATTTAGAATGTGATGAAATATTATTAATTAAATTCTGGGCTTGATCTATACCATTTGGAATAGAAAGAACTAGTTCATCAATATTGGATTTTATAACTGGAATAATAAATAACCATGCAAATACTAATATAATTAATGCTACTCCATAAATAATTAAAATTGAAATTCCTCTTTTTAACTTAAACTTTTCCTCTAATTTTTTCATAGGTTGATTAAGCATATATGCTATTATAAAACCTATGAAAAATGGTGCAAGTAAATCGTTAAGTACTGTGAAATTACTACTAAAAAAACTAGCTATATGGCTGTAGTTTTTGAGTGCAAGTATTCCTATAAATATAATGCATATAGGTATTATATATCTTACAGACTTTATAAATTCTTCTTTAAATTTTTTCATATTAATCTCCTTCGTAAATAATTAAAAAGACCTTCAGAAAAACATTCATGAGTATGGAATGAATATTTTTCTGAAGGTCTTGCTAACAAGTTTTACCTTGCTAATCAACCGGGATATTATCCGTAATGACGGTTGATTATCACACATGTGAAAGCTACTCCCCTTCGGGAATTTATATTGTTAAGTAATATAATATAATAATTTATGTTTATAATCAAGCTTATTATTTATTTTATGAACTTTATTACAATAAAAGATATTTTTGTATAAAGACTACAAATTTTACAACTTTGAAACAACATAAATAAAAAAGCAAAACCTCTCGCGATTAATATAAGTGTATAAGAAAATTAATAACAGTGGAGGCTGGGCATGAAAAGAAAGTATAGACAAAGTAAAGATAAAGAAAAAAGAACATGAAAAAGTTATAAACTATATATGAACAAATGAAGAAGGTAAAGAATATACTTATGATGCTAAAAAAGTAGAAGAAAAAATAAATAAATTTGATTAATAGAAATGAGGCTATAAAAATTGATACTTATATTTAAAAAAATTTATTAGATATTGATATGGATATGGATAGTAAGAACTCTCAAGTTTATATCAATATCTACAGAGGTGGAATTAATAATGATGACTATAAATGAAATATAAGTTGGTATAAAAATGACTTGAGTGGTAACTGTGGTGTTAAAACAAATTATAGAGTTTGCACTTTTATTAATAAAAATGGTTATAACAATAAATTTATTATTATCATTGATTATAATGGAAAATTTATAACTAATTATAGACGTAATTCAAATAAGGAGGTCAGCTAATGAGAATATTAGTTGTTGAAGATGAATCGGTAATTAGAGATTTAATATCTATGAATTTATCTTTGGTATTATACGAAGTGTTTACAGTGGAATATGGATTAGAAGCTAAAGTAAATGATAAAGAGGTATACTTAACTTCAAAGGAATATGATTTATTAATATTATTTTTACAAAATAAAAATATGGCTCTATTTAGAGAACCGATTTTAGATAGAGTATGGGGATTTGAGTATGGTGGAGAAACTAGAACTGTAGATAGATATGTTCAACGAATTAGAGAAAAGTTAGATTTGGAAAATTCAATAAAAACTATATTTAAAGTAGGTTATAGATTAGAAAAATAAAAAAATTTCGTCTTAATATTGTAAAGAGAAAACAATATTGTATAGTTACAGCTGGATAATAAATTGATTTGACATGTTATTGATAGTGTAGGCAGGACCAAATTTTATAGCACACTAGATTTATTTAGTGTGTTATAAAGTTTGATTATTTTTGCGTAAAAATATATATAAAGGAAGATGTAGAGGTGGTTTACAAACTTGATTCACGTAAAAAAGAAGTGGTATAAATGTATATTAAACCATAGAATAATCCATTGGTTGGATATTCTATGGTTTTATTTTGAAGAAAAATAGAATTATCATTCAAAATGATTAGATTACGGAATTTTCAAACAAATGAAATTAAATGTTCGAAATGTAACATATATGAATGAAAACAATCTGTGTATGCAAAAGTATACGGGAAATAAAATGAAAATATTATAAAATGAAACATCTTAAATACTTAAAAAACTAAGGTTTGCGTATATGATAAGAAAAAATACTATTGATGATTAAAGAATATTATGCAAGTTTTAAAAAAAGTGTTGCAAAAAAAGAGGCTGTGAGATACAATTCATACTAAGGTGAATATGGTAAATATAGGTATGTTTTGATATGTGACATTGATTATGAATCATAATGGAGGTGGGATAATGAAATGTTTACCAGTTGGAGACTCAGCCTTATCTTTAGAATTTGGCGAAGAGATTAATTATGAAATTAATAATAAAATCAAAGTTTTTAATAAAAAAATTAAATCATTAAATATAGATGGAATAGTAGAAACAGTGCCATCATTTAAGGCGCTATTGATTTATTATGACCCGGCAAAATTATTTTTTAGTGAGGTAAAAGATATAATAACTAATCTACTTAAAACAATAGATGTAGAAGACAATGGAATAAGAAAGATTATAGAAATTCCAGTTTGTTATGATGAAGAATTTGGAGAAGATTTAGATTTTGTAAGTGAGTATACAAAATTATCAAAAGACGAAATTATTAAGTTACACAGTGCAAAAGAATACTTAATATATATGCTGGGATTTTTACCAGGGTTTGCATACTTAGGAGGGATGGATGAAAGTTTAGTTACACCAAGATTAAATAATCCGAGATTAAAATTAGAAGCAGGAGCTGTTGGAATTGGTGGAAAACAGACAGGGATTTATCCTTTAGCATCCCCAGGAGGATGGAGGATTATAGGTAGAACACCTCTAAAACCATATGATTTAAATAGAAATAATCCGATTTTATATGAGGCAGGAGATTATATAAAATTTAGGCCAATAGATAAAAAAGAATATTACAAAATAAAAGACTTGGTAGACAAGGGAATATATAAATGTAATGTGGTTGAAGGGAGTGCATAGAGTTGGGAATTAAAATACAACAATCTGGCCTATATACTTCTGTACAAGATTTTGGAAGAATAGGATATCAGGACTTGGGGTTTTCTGTATGCGGAGCTATGGACAAAAGGTCTTTAGCAATTGGAAACCTTTTAGTAGGCAATAAAGAAGATGAGGCTGGACTTGAAATAACTTTAATTGGACCAAAAATAAAATTTACTGAAGAAAATTTCATAGCTATAACTGGTGGAGATTTAAATCCAAAGTTAAATGGAAAAGAAGTATCAATGTACAAAGCTATATTTGTTAATAAAGATGACGTTTTGTCTTTTGAAAATGCAAAAACAGGAGCTAGAGCATATATAGCTTTTTGCGGAGGACTAGAGATTGAAAAAGTAATGGGTAGTAAATCAACGAATGTGAAGTGCTCTTTAGGTGGATATAAAGGAAGAGCTTTAAAAGAAGGAGATTTTATTAAATTTTCTTCACCAAAGACTTATTTAACAAATTACTTATCTAGAAGATTAGATTTTAAGTTGAGGGAAGAACAAGAAATTGTTTTGAGGGTAATATTAGGGCCTCAAGATGATGCTTTTACGAATAAAGGAATTATTACATTTTTAAATGAAAAATATGAAGTGACAAAGGAATTTGACAGGATGGGATGTCGGCTAGATGGACCAGAAATAGAGCATAAGAGCTCGGCAGATATAATATCTGATGGAATAGTTCTAGGCTCAATACAAGTACCTTCCCATGGAAAGCCAATTATTATGTTGAGTGATAGACAGACAACAGGTGGATATACAAAAATTGCAACTGTTATTTCTGTAGATATAGAAAAGTTAGCTCAAAGTAAAACTGGAGACAAAATAAGATTTGAAGAAATATCTATAGAAAAAGCACAGAAGATTTATAGAGATGAAATAGAGAAAATGAAAGAACTTAAAAAAGAAATTAACAGACCATGTATAGAAGTATTAAATCCAAGAAATACATCTAAGAAAATTGAGAAATTGTTAAATACTAAATAGTAAATGTGCATAAGGGGGCATTATTATGGATTTTAAAGAAATATTAGAATTAATTGATGCAATAGATAAATCTAAGCTTACAAAGTTTTCATTTAAAGAGGGAGATACAAAAATAAAAATAGAAAAGAAAACTGAAGACGTTACATGTATACAGCAATCATCGCAAAATGATAATGGGGATTTAAAAATAAAAGACAAAGTTGACAAAATAGAGCCAGATAATTTTGAGTACATTAAATCTCCGCTTATAGGAACTTTTTACACTTCACCATCACCTGAAGAAGATGTTTATATTAATGTAGGGGATAAAGTATCTAAAGATCAGGTAATAGGAATCATTGAAGTTATGAAAGTTATGAATGAAGTGAAATGTAACTATGATGGAATAGTTGAGGAGATTTTAATTAATAATAATGACACTGTTGAATATGGACAGGATTTAGTAAAAATAAAAGTACTTTAATTATGGGAGAATAGTTATGTTTAATAAGATATTAATTGCAAATAGAGGAGAGATAGCAGTTCGTATAATTAGAGCCTGTAAAACTTTAGGAATAAAGACAGTGGCAGTTTATTCGCAAGTAGATGAAAATTCACTTCACACAGTTTTAGCAGATGAAAAAGTATGTATTGGGCCAGGAAATTCAAGAGAAAGTTATTTAGATATGACAAAGATTATTTCAGCAGCTCTAATTAGTGGAGCTGAGGCTATACATCCAGGCTTTGGTTTCTTATCTGAAAGAAGTGATTTTGTAGATTTATGCAAAGAAAATAATATTAAATTTATTGGTCCAGATAGTAAAATTATTGATTCAATGGGAAACAAGTCGAAAGCAAGAAATACTATGATTGAGGCAGGTGTACCTGTAGTTCCTGGAAGCAAAGAACCAGTATTTGAAAGTGAAGATGGTAAGAAAATTGCAGATGAAATAGGATATCCGGTCATAGTTAAAGCATCCTCTGGAGGTGGAGGAAAGGGTATGAGAATAGTAGATGAAGATTCTGATTTTGAAAAATTATTTAATTTAGCTCAAATAGAGTCAGTAAATGCCTTTAATGATAATACCATGTATGTGGAAAAATATATTAAAAATCCTAAACATATAGAAGTCCAAATTTTAGGTGATAGTCATGGAAATGTGGTTCATTTAGGAGAAAGAGATTGCTCCATACAAAGAAATCATCAAAAAATGATAGAAGAGTCACCTTCAGCAGCAATAAGTAGTGAAATAAGACAAAAACTAGGGGAAATAGCAGTTAGAGCGGCTAAAGCAGTAAATTATGAAAATGCAGGTACAATTGAATTTTTAATGGATAAAGATTTTAATTTTTATTTTATTGAAATGAATACTAGAATTCAAGTGGAACATCCAGTAACAGAAATGGTTACAGGAATAGATTTAATTAAAGAGCAGATAAAGATTGCTTATGGTGAAAAATTATCTTTTACACAAGATGATATAGAAATAAAAGGACATGCTATTGAATGTAGAATAAATGCTGAAAATCCAGCTGATAATTTCTTACCATGTCCAGGAAAAATTACTTCACTTAATCTTCCGGGAGGAAATGGAGTTAGAGTTGATACATTTGTATATTCTGGATACAAAATTCCCATGAACTATGATTCTATGATAGGTAAAATTATAGTTCACGGATGTAATAGAAAAGAAGCTATAGAAAAAATGAAAATGGCTTTAGATGAACTAGTTGTAGGAGGAATTAAAACAAATGTGAATTTTCAATATTCCATTGTGAATAATCCAGTTTATGTAGAGGGTAAAGCAAATACAGGATTCATAGAGGAATTATTAGGATAAAAATGGGGGGAATAAAAATGGATTACTCAAAGGAGTCACCAGTTAAAGTTAGACAAATAATTAGAGAAGGTAAGTATACAAAACCAACATCTGGTATGTGTAGTGGTTATGCTCAGGCAAATCTAGTAATCTTACCTAAAGATTTAGCTTATGACTTCCTATTGTTTACACAAAGAAATCCAAAATCATGTCCTATTTTAGAAGTATCAGACGTAGGGAGTAGAAAGTTAAAATATATTGCAAAAGATGTAGATATTGCAAAAGATATTCCAAAGTATAGAGTATATGAAAATGGGATATTAAGGGGAGAATATGAGGACGTAGAAAAATTTTGGCAAGAAGATTTTGTTAGTTTTTTAATAGGATGTAGTTTTTCTTTTGAATCAGAATTAATAAAAAATCATATTGAAGTAAGGCATATTAGTGAAAATTGTAATGTTCCTATGTATAAAACTAATATTGAATGCAAGGAAGCAGGAATATTTAAAGGAAATATGGTGGTAAGTATGAGACCTATTCCTTATGAGCAAATAATAAAAGCAGTTACAGTAACAGAGCAATTTCCAAAGGTTCATGGAACACCAATCCATATTGGAGACCCTGGGATAATTGGAATTGAAGATATTAACAATCCTGAATTTGGAGATAGTGTAACTATTAAAAATGGTGAAGTACCAGTATTTTGGCCTTGTGGTGTAACACCTCAATCAGTAGTTATGAATGTGAAGCCAAGGATAGTTATAACTCATTCACCAGGACATATGTTAATTACGGATATTAAAAATGAAGATTTAAAGGAATAGAAGTATTTTAGGAGATGATGTTATGTATAGAGTAGACTTAAATTGTGACTTAGGGGAAAGTTTCGGAAGATATAAATTAGGATTAGATGAAGAAGTTATTAAATATGTTTCTTCTGTAAATATAGCTTGTGCTTTTCATGCATCAGATCCAGTTGTTATGGAAAAAACAGTAGCATTAGCAAAGGGAAATAATGTATCTATTGGAGCTCATCCAGGATTTTTAGATTTGATGGGGTTTGGTAGAAGAAATATGGATATTTCTTTAGAGGAAGCTAAAGCATATACAAAATACCAAATAGGGGCATTATATGGATTTTGTAAAAGTAAAAATGTAAAGCTTAATCATGTAAAACCTCATGGAGCATTATATAATATGGCAGCTAAAGACTATAGCTTAGCCAAAGCTATATGTGAGGGTATATATGAATTTGACAAAAAAATAATATTGCTTGGATTAAGTGGAAGTGAGCTAGTTAGAGCTGGAGAAGAGATAGGTCTTAAATGTGCAAATGAAGTTTTTGCAGATAGAGCTTATGAAGAAGATGGTTCTTTAGTAAGTCGAAAAAAAGAGGGTGCTGTAATAACTGATGAAGAAGAAGCAATGAACAGAGTAATAGATATGATAACAAAAAAACAAGTGAAAACTATAAGTGGAAAAAAAATATATATAAAAGCTGATTCTATTTGTGTTCATGGAGATGGAATAAAAGCTTTGGAGTTTGTAAAAAAAATAAATAAAAAATTAAAAGAAGAAAATATAGAGATAAAACCATTATCTCAGGTCTTATAATCTTATTTTAAAAATTTAGAAGGGGGAATGGAAATGGAAGTTTTAAAAGATAGTTCAATTGAAACAATCGTCAAAAAAGAAAGTAAACTTAAAGAAAGATTAAAAAACATAGGTCCAGGGGCATTAATAGCAGCTGGATTTATAGGACCAGGAACAATAACAACTTGTACAAAATCAGGTGCAAGTTGTGGATATACTCTACTTTGGGCAATGTTATTTTCAACAATTGCCACAATTATATTCCAAGAGATGGCTGCAAGGCTTGGAATAATAACGCAAAAAGGCTTAGGAGAAAATATTAGAGAAAAAATTTCTAGTAAAACATTAAAAACAATAGCAGTAGGAATTGTAATAGTTGCCATATTTTTAGGAAATATAGCTTATGAAACAGGTAACTTAGTTGGTGGTTCTATGGGACTTTCAACATTAATACCACAGGTTCCAAATACTATATGGGCACCGTTACTAGGTGTAGTTGCATTTGCATTACTTTGGTCAGGGAATTATAAAAAGATAGAAAAAATATTAATCGGATTAGTTTTAGTTATGAGTGTAACATTCTTTACTACTGCCATAGTTTCAAAACCAGATTTAGGAGCAATAATAAAAGGTATGTTTGTACCAAGTGCAGGAGCAAATGACTGGTTAACTATAGTAGGTCTTATTGGGACAACAGTAGTTCCTTATAATTTATTTTTACATGCATCTTCAGTGTCTGAAAGATGGACTAAAAAAGAAGATCTAAAAAATGCAAGAATAGATACAATTATATCTATAGGACTTGGTGGACTTATATCTATGGCTGTAATCATTTCAGCATCAGCATCTTTCCATGGAACTGGTGTAGCAGTAGATAGTGGAGCAGTTATGGCACAGCAACTAGAACCACTTCTTGGGTCATGGGCTAAATGGTTCTTTGGTATAGGATTATTTGCAGCAGGTTTTACTTCTGCAATTACAGCACCACTTTCAGCAGCGTTTGCTACAACAGGTGCTCTTGGATATGAAAAAGATATGAAAAGTATGAAGTTCAAGATAGTTTGGATGATAGTTCTTGGGGTAGGTATTGTACTTAGTGCTCTTGGAATGTCTGCAAGTCCAACAGAACTTATATTAGTTGCTCAAGCAGCAAATGCTATAATATTACCAATTATCGCAATATTCTTAATATATGTATTAAATCATAAGGACTTAGGAGAATATAAGAATAAGCTTTGGAATAATGTATTAGGACTATGTATATTATGTGTAACTTTAGCTATAAGCTATCGTTCATTATTATCATTTGCTGAAACTGTAAAAGGATTATTTATGTAAATTTAATATTACTTAATATAAGGATAAGGTTTTATTATAAAACCTTATCCTTATATTTTAGTATGCTTTATTAATTAACAAAAGATATTATTGTGCTATAATTAATGCTAAATAGATAAAAAGGGAAATGAAAAGGGGGAAAATAAATGCCGATAAAAATACCATCACAGTTACCTGCATACAATGTACTATCCAATGAGAATATTTTTGTAATGAATATAGAAAGAGCGGATCATCAAGATATTAGACCACTTAAAATAGGGATATTGAATCTAATGCCAATAAAAATTCAAGCTGAAAATCAACTTCTTAGATATCTTTCAAACACACCACTTCAAGTTGAAATAACCCTACTTCAAACGAAATCATATACTGGAAATCATACGCCTTTGGAACATTTAGAAAAATTTTATAGATATGTGGATGATGTAAAAAATGAAAAATTTGATGGACTTATTATTACTGGAGCGCCAGTTGAGCAGATGGAATTTGAAGAAGTGGATTATTGGAGTGAATTAAAGGAAATCATGGATTGGACCAAAACTCATGTTTACTCCACAGTTCATATATGTTGGGGAGCACAAGCTGCACTTTATCATCATTATAATGTTCCTAAATATGGATTAGAGAAGAAATTATTTGGAGTATTTAAACATAGAAATAATATTGAACATGATAATTTAACTAGAGGATTAAATGATATATTTTATGCACCTCACTCTAGACATACAGAAATTAAAAAAGAAGACATAGAAAAGGTTGCTGAATTAGATATATTATCAGAATCTGATGAAGCAGGAGTATTTATTGTGGCAAATAAAAGTAGAAGACAAATATTTATAACCGGTCACTTA
>OKWN01000332.1_pt1 | contig 25240 bp, 25 predicted proteins | sample 1607151 | NCBI WGS metagenome assembly OKWN01 (sample SAMN07501046, study PRJEB24779) | human gut metagenome | isolation source: stool | host: human infant | place: USA: Pittsburgh, PA | reverse complement strand
TAGTTTTACTAAGTCAATCTAATGGATGGTACAAAGTAAAACTACTACTTGACCTGGACTTAGAGAAGTTTTTACAGAATAATTTATTCCTGGTCCACTTCTTACATTCAGTCTTACACTGCTAGTTACTTTACCATTTAAATTCACTTCTGTTTCTATAATATCCTCAGGTTTGCTTGTATTGTTATCAGAAGAAGAGTCATCAGATATATCCTCTATTGTTTCTTCAACATAATAACCATATACCCAACCACTAGTTCCATTAGATAATTGTATTTTATACCAATCCTTTGATTTATCAATTATTTTATGTATAGTTCCTTTTTTGACAGTAGTTTTAATTGAATAATTTGTTCCTGGTCCACTTCTTACATTTAAGTTGGCTTTACATTTAATTTTTGTATTTACGCTAGTAATTCCTATTTTAATATATTTATCACTGACCCATCCTGTAGTTTTATTAGATAACTGAACTTTTAACCATCCATTGCCTTTTTCTAATACTGCTACAGTATCACCTTTGTATAAGCAACCTTTTATACTAGTATTTGTTCCTGGTCCACTCCTTACATTTAGTGCACTAGCTGTAACTGTCCCTTTTTCTTGTGCACCAACACTAGACTGCCCTAAAGATAACGCTAATGTGCCAACTCCAATAGCTGTAATTATTTTGGTCTTCACAGTTATATCCCCCAAATTTTATCATTCTATTTTTTCTTTGGTAATATCTCTACCCAGTAATTATCTGGATCTGCTATAAAGTAAATTCCCATAGCTTTATTTTCAAAACATATACATCCCATTTCTTTATGTAACTCGTAAGCTTTATCGAAATCTTCTACTTCTAATGCTAAGTGGAACTCGTTGTCACCTAAATTATAAGGTCTATCCCAATCTCTTAACCAAGTTAATTCTAGCTGATGAGATGTTACTCCATCACCTAAATACACTAATGTAAAACTCCCATCTTCTGCATTTTTACGTCTAACTTCCTTTAATCCTAATGCTTTTTCATAAAATTCTAAGCTTTTTTCTAAATTTAATACATTAAAGTTATTATGACAAAATGTAAATTTCATATCTTTTCTCTCCTTCTGTGTTACAATATAATACTTTCATATAGCAAATTTTATTATTTTGTATAATTAAATATTATTACATTTTTTTGTACATTACTACAACATTTTTTTATTATATCCTTAATTTTGCAATAATTGGATAATGATCTGATAATTTTTTAATAATTACCCTATAATTTATAGGAACAATATCCTGTGATACAAAAATATAATCTATTCTTTCTATACCTAAGGAAAATGTCAAAGTATTTGATTTATCCAATTTTTTAGCTACATCTATACAATTACTATCAAGATTTATATCTGCCGCATTAAAATCTCCTGCAATAATATATGGCTCATCGCCAAGTTTATCTACAAATTCTTGTACTTCCCTCAATTGTCCTACTTGCTCATCTTTATCTGTTCCTAAGTGAACGTTAATTATATTTACAGGTTTTCCTCTAACATCAATAACTGTATGTAACATACCTCTTTGTTCTTTTGAACTACTTAAATACACATGATTTTGTCTAATTATTCTATATTTCGAATAAGTCACTAGCCCATAGTTTGAATTTAAATTTACTACGTTGGCACCAAAATGTGCATTCATTCCTAGCTCTTCCTTTAAACTACTTACCTGAAATCCCACTTTTGCAGATTCATTCACCTCTTGCAAACAAATAATATCTGCATCACAGTTTTTTAAGAAGTCTATAATATCAAAAAGCGTTGGAAACATATCCTTATCTACCCCACTATGTATATTGTAACTTACAATTTTAATATCTGTATTTAAACTACCTTCATTTGCATTAATATTACATATTACTAAACTAGAAATTATAATTAATACTGATAAAAAAAGTTTTTTTAATTTAATATTTCATCAACTCCTTTTACACACATTATTATATATTATTGTCCAAAAATTAAAGACGCTAATAGCGCCTTTAATTTTAATGATTTTTCTTTACGACCTTCTCTTTAATTATATAATTAATGACTTTTTTTCTTATATCTTCTGCAGAATCTTCTTCAATTATTTTTATATCTAAAAGTTTTGCTATTGATTTCATATCTTCTCTAGTTTTAGACTTATAGCTTTCAATTAAATCTTTTTTAATTTTTTCAGGCTCTAGCACATATTCTTGACTATTTCTTTTATAAAAAACATATTTTTTAGAGTATGAACCTCTATTGGTATAAATATGCTTTGAAACTTTCTTTAATATTTGACTATAAGAGTTTTTTTTATTCACTTTCACACCCAAATAATTGGCAAATTTTATTAACTCTCCTTTTGACTTAAACAGTTCTTGACTTCTAAGAATTTTAGCTACTGAAACCATATTTTCTTGATATGCACCTTTTTTTAATACTTTTAAATAAGTTTTATTAACATTAGAGTCTTTACTTATTTTTTTTATATAATCATTTATGACTTTATCTATATTTCCCTCAAAGTATTTTTGTGCGCCTTTTTGAGATACATAATTTTCAAGTTCTTTGTGGGCCATATCAAGTATCATATCTTTCAAATCATCTTTATAATATCTAGATTCCATGATACCTCCCCCTTATTATTAGCAATTTTATCCTTACTTATTATATTCATATAATTTTAAATTGGTGAATTTGATAAATATTTTCTTCTTTATGGTTTAATTAATTATATGATTTTTATTTAAAATTATTAAATTGTTTTGAATTTTATGTATAAAGTAATTTGTTTTGGAAAAACTAGTACTATAAAATCAAACATACTCAATCTCCCCCATTTAGGCTTCTATTTTCCCCCATAAATAGAAGCCTTTTTTTATATAAAAATAAAGAAGGACTATTTATAATAGCCCTTCTTTATAGTATCATTGTCGAATATTAACTTATAAAATATTTTTACCTTCACATGTAAGTATTTCAAATCCCATAATTTTTGCTAATGTTGGTGCAATATCAACTAATCTTAATTCTTCTATATCTCTATTTTTTTCTATATTTATTCCTTCAATGTAGAATGATGCTCTCATATCTTTTAAGTTTTCACAATATCCATGTTGAGCCTTTTGAGCTGTATTACTATCTAAATATTCACCTAAAGTATCTTCCCTTACTTCATATCCTGGTTTAGATATTATAACGTAATCAGCATCAGGGAATCCTCTTCTAATTTCTTTAGCTTCTTCACCTGTTATTACTTCACTAATACCACTATTTTCATCTTCTAGAAGTTCCTTTAGCACTGCTTCTACTTTAGATTTTATTTCTTGATTTTCTTTATCTCTTAATCTTATTTGTCCTGTTCCTCCAGAACGTTGACACCATACATCCCAATTAATTAATTTGCCATTTGTATCAATTTCTATTAAATTATTCTTAACAAATATTATATTAGGTTTTATATCGTATTTGTTATCTATAGTTCCGTGATCTGAAACTACACATACTACCACATTATTATTAGTCATTTCATGTGCTTTTTCTATTAATTCTCCAACTAATGCATCTATTTTTTCAAGATCCTCTATAGCTTCTCTACTATATACTCCATTTATATGAGCTGTCTCATCATAAGCTGCATAATAGCATGACATAAAGAATGGTTTTTCTTCTAAGTGTTTTTTTATTTTGTTATCTAATATCCATAAAGCAGCTTTTTGTCTTATAGTATCACCCTCAATAGTTAAATCTGTTCCACCTGCAAATCTTCCTATTTCTTTTTCCATTTCTCTAACCATACCTTGTGGTCTACTTACGGCATCTATTAGTTTTCTATCAAGATGACTTCCATCTCTCCAAATTTCTGGTATATGGTAGTCTGATTTTGCTCCAACAGATACTGGAAATCCTACACTAGAAGATATATATCCATTTTCCTTTGCACATTCCCATAAATTTTTAGCATCCTCACTTACATACCAGTTCCATGCATCCATATGTTTTCCTGTTGGATCAAACACCTTGTTAGTATGCACTCCATGTGTTACAGGATAAGTTCCTGTAATTATAGAGTGATGACATGTATAAGTAAAAGTAGGAAATACACTTTTAACACCCTTTGATGCATAAGTTCCATTTTCTACAAAATATTTTTTTATATTAGGAAGATTAACTCCTATTTTTTCTGATTCAAATACAAACTCTGGTTTTAGAGCATCTATTGATATTAATAAAACGCTTGGTTTATTATTCATTTTCATTCTCCTTAACTTACTTTTTTATCTTCATTTAATTTATTAGTTACAGTTATTTCTCTTAACTTCTTATTAATTATAAGACCTATTATTCCAAATACTATTAATATAATAAACAATATTCTATACCCTAATAGTCCATTAAATTTATCTAAGATGCTTCCATATAAAGAATAGCAAAATATCAATGGCGAGTATCCAATAAAACTAGACAATGATATGGCTGCACCTGATAATTCTTCAGATATTCCAGCTTCTTGCATCGGTGCAAATAATAACGCTTTCATAGAATTGACCAAAATAGAAAATACTATGACAAAAACAAAGCCTACTATGATACTAATTTTTGATTTTGCTAATAAAATCATAATTATATTTGCAATTATTATTAATTTAAAACAAAAACAAAAATATCTAGATGTTGATTTAAACTTCTTATCCGCTAAGTATCCTCCTAAAGGACCTGCCATCATCTTAATTCCATATTGATTTACCGTCCCATAAATACCTATCACTACTACACCTATTCCGAATGTATTTTGTAAAAAAGGCATCATATAGGTTAATCCGCAATAAATAGCATATGCACAGAATATGTTTCCTGAAATTAACCATACTTCTTTTACTTTAATAACTTCTATTGGAAAGCTCATCTTTTTTTTATTCTCTTTTGCATTAACTTTTTCATCTTTATCTAATAAGATGAAAGCTAGAACTCCCATTAATATACAAGTAATTGAATAAAATAAAATTACATATTTAATTGAGCCATATATAGAAAATATAGATAGAGCTATAAATACTATTAATGTATCAAATAAACCTCTTCCAGCTTCAAAAAATCCAAATATACGCCCTTGTTCATCATCATTTCCAAGTTCGTTTACGCTTTTTACCAATACTGGCCAATAAACCATATCACTAAATAAAGCAAATAAAACCCATATAAACATAAGTCCATAATAACTTGGTAAAGTATATAAATATATACCCGTAAATCCAACACCTATAAGCGCGCAAGGTATTAATATCCTTTTAGATATTCTATCTATAAAATATATTGATAAAAGAAATCCAAATGTGCTAAATAAACCCGCCATAGACAATATATTGCCTAATTGAGTATGGCTTAAATTCAAGCTTTCTTGTATAGAAACATAAAATACATCTTGTATATAAGGTAGTTTATATACTACTCCTGTAGCCATTGTTAAAATTAAAAATATAATTTTTTTCTTAATTTTTCTTTTAGACTTCATAAATCATTTTCCTCTTCATTCTTAAAATAAAATATCTAAAATATTATAGTATAGATTATTAACATTATACAGTTAAATATTTAATATACATCACTTGTTATTTGGGAAGTTTTACAAGACTATTATTAGTGTATATTTTATTAAAAATAGCTTCGGTTAAATAAACCAAAGCTATTTTTTATATTTTAAGCAACTTTTTCTTCTAGTTTATTATTTTTCTTTATTGCATTTATTAATAATGTACTTACAACAACTCCTAATATGGCAAATCCTATCATCATCATAAATACCATTCTATATCCTGCAAGTCCTGGATTATTATCTAATACACTTCCATATAATGAGTAAGCAAACATACCTGGTGCATATCCTATGAAACTTCCTATAGACATTGCTGCCCCTGTTATATCATCTGATATATTTATTTCACCCATTGGTGCAAAATATGTAGCTTTCATTGAGAATACTATTGCTCCAAAAGTCAATGTCATAGCCATTCCTAAGTAAACATTTAATGAACTATGTGGTGCTATAACCATTATTATTAAAACAACTATACATGCTATAAATGCTGCTCTTAAGTATTTTGCTGGTGAATGGAACTTCTTATCTGCTAAGTATCCACCTATTGGACCACCAACCATTTTTAAACCATACTGATTTATAACTCCATATGCTCCAACTAAAGCAACTGGTAAAGCATATATATTTTCTAAGAAAGGTATGAAATAAGTTATTCCACAGAATACTGCATAAACAAAGAATGTAGTAAATGCTGCTAACCATATTTCTTTTGTTTTTAATGCAACTATAGGAGAAACTTTAACTTTTTTAGTTTCTTTTCCATCAACTGACTCTGTTTTTTTATCATCTTCAATGAAGAAGAATGCTAATACACCTACAACTATAACTGTTATAGAGTAGAATAATATAGAATTTACAAATCCTAATTTACCTGAACCAAAATAAGCAAATATTCCTAAAGCTGAAAAAGCCACTATTGTATCTACAAGACCTCTACTTGCTTCAAAGTATCCAAACATTCTACCTTGTTCTTCTTTACTTCCTAGCGATTTAACACATTTAAGTAAAACTGGCCAGAATACCATATCATTTGTTAATGCAAATAATGCCCAAATTATTAATACTTCATTGTAACCTGGTAAAGTAGCTAACCATAAACCTAAAAGACCACATCCTATAAGACCTGCTGGTAATAAAATTCTTTTAGATACTCTATCTGACAACCATACGGCTAGTATGAATCCTACAGTAGTTACAGCACCACTTATAGACATTGCATTGCCTAATTGTGTATGTGTAAGACCTAAATATTCTTGCATTGGACCATAAAATGCATCTTTTAAGAAACATAACTTATATATTGTTCCCGCGCCTAGTGTTAAGATTATAAATGTAATCCATTTTTTAATATTTTCTTTTTTACTGTTCAATGTTCTAACTCCTTCATAATTTTATTAATGATTATTTTCCTGCAACTATTATTTATTTAAGATATCTTTATAGTTAGTTTTTTAAGAAATCATTTTCTTTTTTTATTATATAAAGTGTTTTGTGTGATTTCAAGTATTTTTTTGTATTTATGTGTATTTTTATGTGTTATTTCCATAAAACATGCACAAAAAAACAACTCACCAATGATTTGAGTTGCTTTTCTGTGCATGTTTTTATTATTTACAAATTATCTCTATACCATTTTTTAAATATTTATCTAAAATATTTTGATTTATATTGCTGTCAGTTATTATTAAATTAACATCATCAATATGTCCTACCTTTGTCAAAGAAACATTTTCTATTTTACTACTATCTGCTAAAATAATTACTTCTTTTGATGTTTTCATCATAATTTTTTGTATTTGTGCCGTATCAAAATCATAATCGCTAATACCTCTATTTAAAGATACTCCCCCTACACCTATAAATGATCTATCCACTACAAAGTTTTCTAATATATTTTGAGCTAATTGACCATAAAAAGCATATTCTTTATTATCTAAAATCCCACCAGCTAATATAACTTTAATACCTTTATTATTTGCTAATTCCGTTGCAATAACTAACGAATTAGTTACTACTGTTAAATTAGTAAATTTATTTCTAATATTTTTTGCAATTTCTACATTTGTTGTACTATCATTTAGTGCTATAGATTGCCCTTCACTTATATACCTTGTTGCAATATTGGCTATTTCTATTTTTTCTTTTCTAAACTCTTCTTCTCTTTTATCAAAGCTAAGTTTATCAACTGAAACCTTTTTGAGAATGGCTCCCCCATAAACTCGTTGCAATACTCCTTCTTTTTCTAAATGTTCCAAGTCTCTTCTAATTGTTTCTATTGATACATTTAGTTCTTTAATTAATTTGGATACTTTAACTGCACAATCTCTATTTAGAGTTTCTATTATGTATTCATATCTTTCTTGAGCTAACATTTAAATCTCCTATTTTATTAAATTTACTTTTTAATAATTTCACTTTAGCAATATATTAATTTTTTATTAAAAAGATGGTGGTGTAACTGCAAATATTACCTGACACTCTTCATTACTTCTATTTTCCCACTTATGTTGTGACAATGTTGGAATCTTAACACTATCTCCACAGTTTAATTCTATAACTGTGTTCATCATATGAAGGTCCACTTTCCCTTTCATTACATATGCAACCTCTTCTCCTTTATGACTAAATTGCTCACTTGATGAAGATTCATTAGCTGGTATTGTCATAAGAACAAATTCTATATCACCTTGTAGATTAGGTGTTAGTAACTCATATGCAAAATTATCATCTTCACTAAATACCATTTTCTTTCTTTTATCTTTTCTTACAACTAAATTTTCTGTATAGCTATCATCAATAAAAAAATTAAACAAAGGAATCTCTAATGCATTTGAAATTTGCTTAATAGTATTTATTGATGGATTTGCAGTTCCTTTTTCTATTTGACTAAGTAAAGAAGATGTTACACCTGTAAGCTGTGCAAGCTCCTTTATAGTTAATCCTTTTCTTTTTCTATATTCACAAATATTTTTTGAAATTTGTACATCATTCATTAATTTTACCTCATTTTATTATAAAAATTCACTTCTTCTTAGCAATGCTAGACGAAATACTTTATATTTCCTGTAAGATATCATTACTATTGCTTTTGGTAGCTCCATTGTTGAGAATACTATTAATTGTTAAAACTTAATAGATTCACAAGTAATTATATCAATTATAAATATATTATGCAATTAAGTTAAATTTTATTAAATTTTATTCATATTAATTAAATATAATTGACATTTTATTTTCCTCATAGTATATTCTTAAATATAATTAAATATTTTAACTTTAAATTAAATTTTATTAAATAGAGAGGTTAATTAAATATGATAAATTCAAGTACATGGGCAGAAATAAACTTACAAAATATCAAATACAATGTAAATAGTGTAAAAAAAGCATTAAACAAAGGTACAAACCTTTGCTGCGTAGTAAAGGCAAACGCTTATGGTCATGGTGCTGTAGAAGTTTCTAAATTCTTAGAAAAAGAAAATGTAGATTTCTTTTCTGTAGCTAGATTAGAAGAGGCTTTAGAACTTGTTAAAAATAATATAAAAACACCTATTTTATGTATGGGTTATATTGATAACTGTAAAATTCACTATGCCATAGATAACAATATAAGAATTACAGTATATTCACTAGAAATGGCACAAAATATTAATGATTTAGCTAAAAAAATAAATAAAAAAGCTTATATTCATATTAAATTGGATACAGGTATGAGCAGAATTGGCTTCTTAGTAAATGATTATTCTATCAAAGATATAAAAAATATATTCTCTCTTGAAAATATAATAGTAGAAGGTATTTATACCCATTTTGCAAAAGCAGATGAGGATAACAAAGAGGCTACTTTTAAACAAATATCAAAATATCAAAAAGTTATTAAAGCATTAGAATCTGCAAATTTAAATATTCCTATAAAGCACGTTTCTAATAGTGCTGCAATACTAGATCTAAGAGATTGTGACTTTAATATGGTCAGATTAGGAGTTTCTTTATATGGTTGTTATCCTTCAGATGATGTTAGTAGAAAAATAGATTTAAAAACTTGTCTTGAATTAAAAAGTAAGATAAGTAATATTAAAACTATAGAAAAAGGAACTAGCGTTAGTTATGCTGGTACTTACACAGTTGATAAAGATACTAAAATAGCTACTATACCTGTTGGTTATGCTGATGGTTTCCCTAGAACTCAAAAAAATCCAAAAGCTTTTGTGAATGGTCGATTAGTTAATATAGTAGGCAGAATATGTATGGACCAAACAATGTTAGAGATACCAAATGATCTTACTGTAAATATGGAAGATGAAGTTATCCTAATTGGAGATATTGATGGTATAAAAATAGGCAATATTTCTGGAAATGTTGATACTATAGATCATGAAGTTTTATGTAATATAAATAGAAGAGTAAATAGAGTTTATTTAACTAATGAAGATAAATATACAGTTAATTATGTTCTAGATTAAATAGCAATTTAAAATTTTCATTACAAAGGCAAAGCCCAATAATTAGAGTTACATATCCTAATTATTGGGCGTCATTTTATATTTATACAAATCTAAGGTCATTCTCAATATTATAGAAATTAGTTATATTTATTTAATATAAAATCCTGTAAGTTTCATATCTTTATTGTAGCTTATAGTAAATTTAACATTCCCATTTTCAAATTTAGCTATAATTACAACTGTTGCTTGGTCACCATTTCCCACTACTGCCTCTTTATCATAAGAATCAAATTTCCCTAAATCTTTAGCCATAGGTTCCCATACTTCTTTTATTTTGTCTGCAACCCCTGCATCTATAAATTCCTGACTTGACATTTCTTTTATTTTGTCATATTCTTCATTACACAACATTTGAATAACACTTTCTGTAGTAGTTTTTAATTCTTCTTCATTGAAATCTTCACTTAATTTTTTTGAAGAACATCCCACTAACATTGCACAACCTAGTGCCACCATTAAAAATAATTTTATTTTTTTCATTTCTATTCCTCCATCATAGTTTTATTTTCTAATTTATTAAATTTCATTTTGAATTTATATATTAAGTATAAGAATCCTAAACTCCAAATAAGTACATATATTTCCATACTTATTGCTCCCATATTAAACAACTGTGGTAAAATGCCTACTCCTGCATCTAATATGCCATGAAGTATAATAGCCACAAATAAATATGAAATCTTATTTAATCTTATTCCATATAACACAATCATTGAAAAACCTACATGTACACTTAGTACAAATAGTCTCTCTAGTCCCATTAAAAAAGCATTTATTGTGCTTATATTTGAGAGTTCTATTAAATTAGGACTAAATAAAAGTACTACTGCATTAATTCCTACTATTATAAATGCTTCTACACCCCAGTGTCCAAAACCAAAGCTTAGTCCATCGTTGTATTTTTTATTATTTTTCAAGAAATACTTAAATCCTATATACCTTCCAACTTCTTCAAAAATTCCTGCTGTCAACCCTAAAAAAATACTATATAAATAAGGATTTAAACTTAACCTCATGTACCAATTTTGATTTGCTAAAACATATGTTAATAAAGGTAGCCTTAATAATATTTGAGATATAAAGAATACTGAAACACCCACTATAAAAGGTTTTAACATTTCTTTTTTGTTAAATATATAGTAAAAAAGCATTAATAACGGAATTACAAAGGCTATAACAGCACTTAATATTAACCCTATCTTTATCCCTATTTCAATCATTTTCCCACTTCCCAATTTTTAATTTGGAATTACAATATTAACTTTAAATTCATAATCATCAAAATCAATACCTAAACTTCCTTCATATTTTTCTAAAGTTTTTCTTATATTTTCAATCCCCAACCCTTCATGATTAACCTTAGTACTTTTAATTTTTTTATTTTTCATAATTGGTTTATCTTTCATGGAGTTTATTATATTTATGACTATAAAATCATTAAATTTATTAAGATGAAACTTTATATATCGGTTGTCTTCTACTTTCTTCGCAGCTTCAATAGAATTGTCTAAAAGATTTGCAAATATTGTAGTTATGTCTATTTCTCTCATAAAATCAAGATTTATATCCCCTATTTTACAATCAAAACTTATATTAGTGCTTTTTATGATTTGATATTTATCATTTAATATAATATTTAATATCCTATTACTTGTATAATATTTTTGATTTAATTCATTAAGCATTAAATGAACATCTGTTGTATACTTTTTAGCCAAATCTTGTTCTTTATTTTCATATAACCTTTCTATGGATTGTAAGTGATTTCTTATATCGTGAATTAGCTTCCTAGATTCTTTGTACTTACTTTCCAAATTATCATAATACTTGTGCTGCAATTCACTTTGCTGATGGTACAGTTTAACTTCATTTTTCAAAGTATTATTCTTTGATATAGCATCAAAAATATGAGTAACATATATATTTAAAATCAATACCAAAATCACGTTTACAAGCAATAAAATACTTTCTTCAAAACCTGCATATAACTGTAATAAATAAACTAAGGTAAGTATATAAATTACACTAAATAAAGGGATAACTAAAAATGTGAAACTTTGAAGTTTATTTATAACTTTTGCCTCACGTCTATTTATAAAATTTGTAAAAAGCTTTATGTAAACATATTCTATAATCCTAAGTAAAAATATAACTGTTATTTGTAAATAAGCTAAACTTGCAAAATAAATTTTTCCATAAGTTATTGCAAAGGATATAAAATAACTAACTAGTAAATCTACAAAAAGAAAACAAAGTGCAAATATACAGTAATATAATAAATAGAGCTTTGAATTATTATAAAGAAAATAACCTATTAACAATATTCCACTCAGAAAAGTAATCGTATTGATTATAAAACTCCCTGACATGGAAGCCAATACTAATACAATGTTAAACAATAGAAATGATGATATATAAATTATATTTTTTCTGTATATATTCCTATCTACTTTTTTCATAAAATCAAAGCAAGCATAAACAATAAACATATTTCCTATAATCGGTAATATTAAGTATGCAACTATATCAATATAATTATTAATCTCAATTACCCCCTTATCTGTTTCTCAATATGATTACCAAGATAAACATTGAGAGCACTTCTAAATTCACTTGATTTCTTCTGGGATAAAGGCACTATACTTTCATCCATCATATATACATCATAACCTTTGACAGATTTTACATTATACAAATTCACCACAAAGCTTTTATGTGGCATTTCAAAACCAAATTCTTTCATTTTGTCATTTATAACCGAAATTTTTTCTCTTATTATATAAGTTTTTTCGCTTGTTTTCATAGATATCTTTCTAGCTACATATTCAAAGTAATATATTTTCTTTATGTCTATTCTTACTACCCCCTCTTCAGTAATGAACTCTACAACGCATTCCTCATCTTCTTTCATATATAATAAAGCTTCATCGAGTTGATCATGAAGATCTGATTCTTTAATTGGTTTTACCAAATATCCAAAAGCGTGAACACTAAATGCAGAAGATGTATAATCTGTATAGTTTGTAACATAAATTATTTTTACTTTCTTATCATATACTCTAATTCTTTTAGCTGCTTCTATACCATTAATTCCATCCATATCTATATCTAAAAATATAATGTCAAACTTATCTTCACTATTTAATAGTCCTTCTCCACTTTTATATGAGTATACTTGCAAATCTTTTTTTTTGTAATTTTCTATTATTTCTTTTGTATGATTAAGAGTGATTAAATCATCATCACAAATAGCTATTTTAATCATCTATAATTTTCTCTCCCCTTACTTATTTTCATTATATATTCTTAAAGAATATAATATCAATAACTCTGCCTAAGGTATAGTTTTTTATACATAAATTACAAGTAAATCATTAAATAATTTCTAACCTACTATTTTGTACAAAAAAATACCTAGAGAAATTCTCTAGGTATCTTAAATTATTTTCTATTCACTAACTTTAGCTGTTGTATCTGCTATTACTCTTATCCAACCTTCTGGAGCTTCTATTTTACCCATTTGTATTCCCGTTAATGTGTCATATAATTTTTTACAAATTGGCCCCATTTCAGTTGTACCATTCGCAAAACATATTACTTCATCTTTGTTAGTGACTTTTCCAACTGGCGATAAAACAGCTGCAGTTCCACATAATGCGCATTCTACAAAATCTTTTAATTCTTCAACATGTACTTCTCTCTCTTCTACTTCTAGTCCAAGATATTCTTTAGCAACATACATTAAAGAACGACGAGTTATTGATGGAAGTATAGTATCAGATTTCGGTGTAACTATTTTATTATCTTTTGTTACAAATATAAAGTTTGCTCCACCTGTTTCTTCTACCTTTGTTCTTGTTGCTGCGTCTAAATACATATTTTCATCAAATCCATTTTCATGAGCAACCTGAAGAGCATGTAAACTCATTGCATAGTTAAGTCCAGCTTTAACGTGACCTGTACCATGCGGTGCTGCTCTATCAAAATCACTTACACATATACTAAGTGGCTTAACCCCACCTTTGAAGTATGGTCCAACAGGTGTTGTAAATACTCTAAACTGGAATTTAGTATCTGGTTTTACACCTATTACTGCACCACTTCCAAATATATATGGTCTTATGTATAATGTTCCTCCACTACCATATGGCGGAACAAAATCAATATTTGCTAAAACAGTTTTCTCTACTGCATCTAAGAATTTCTCTTCTGAAACTACCGGCATATATAATCTTGTTGCTGAATCTGCTAAACGCTCAGCATTAAGATCTGGTCTAAATATAACTACTTTACCATCTTCTGTTCTATAAGCTTTTAATCCTTCAAAACAAGTTTGTGCATATTGTAAAACCCCTGCACATTCATTAATTACCACATTAGAATCCTCTGTTAAAACACCTTCATCCCAAGTACCATGCTCATAATTAGATACATATCTTTTAGCGGTTTGTCTATAATCAAACCCTAAGTTTTCCCAATCTAGATTTGTATTTCCCATATTACCACTCCTAAATCTATTTTTAAATTTATATCTATTATAAATTACTTATCTTTCAAATACAATTTTATAGATTTTTAAAAATAGAAAAAAGGAATATTATAAAAATATTCCTTTTTTTACTTTAATTAAATATAAGTTGATTTATGCTAATTAATTTAGATTATTTAGTTTGAATTTTATTCTACACCTATTAAGTTAAAACCTAGATCTTCTATTAATGCTTTAACTTTATCAATATCTACACTATCATCCATATCAACGATAGCATATTTTCCATCTAGATTAACTTCTAAAACTTCTACACCTTCAATATCCTCTGTTAGAACATCTGTTAAGTTGCCAACACAATGGCTGCATTTCATCCCTTCAATAGATAACTTTCTTTTCATGTAGTTATTCCTCCTATTAGTAAATTCGCTTATTTACTCATTTGTAAATTTGAAATTCCTTTATAAATATCAAAATCATTTGGATAAATTTTTCCTTCAAGTCTTTTATTAGATACTATAAAATTATCTAATATCCCTAAAGATATAAATAATCCTTTTTCAACCACATATTTTTGAATTTGATCATATACTTTTTTAGTTTCATCCTCTGATTTAGAATTTCCTAAAGATTTAATATAAGTTAAAAATTGTTTATCCTTTATATTACATGATTCTAATATTCCTCTAGCATCAGGAATGCTTGATAATGAATATCCAACCACTGCTAAATCATATTCTTTAGAATTAAGCGCTTTAGCTAAATCTTTCTCATTTAGTTCTTTTACAACACTTTTAATTCCTATTGATGATAAGTTTTGTTTTATAGTATTAGCTACTTTTATTCTCTCACCATTTTCAGCTGAAACTACTATATTTAACTCTATTTGCTTTAGCATTTCTTTCATGTCTTTTCTTGAAAGTTCTGAATTAGAAGAAATACCAGTAGAATTATCCTCTATTACTCCTTGTAAATCTTGTGAACTCTGTTTACTAGCATCAGTTTGTTTTTGTGATTCTAAAGACTCATTTACTGATTTTAGTGCCTCTGTTAAATACTTTATTGCATTTTCTTTATTATAATCTAAATCTTTAATATCTTTATTATAGTATTTACTTGTTGTATTAAGAGGAAAATGTGATAAAGTTGCGTTATCTACATAAGCTTCTTTTAAAAGTTGTTTTCTATCTATTGCTGATATTATAGCCTTTCTAAAATTAACATCATTCAAAAACTCATTATCATAATTGAATATAACCATCTCATAATTTCTACCTTCATAATTAGTTATATTAAACTCTTTTTTCTTCTCAAACTTACTTAATTCTGATAAAGTTACACTAGCAATATCACTATCTAATGAAAGTACCATCTCCGTTTGTGATTCCTTATCAGGTACCATTTTCACAAAAATTTCTTTTCTATTCTCTGGTAAATCTCCAAAGTACTTTTCATTTCTTTCAAGTATCATGTATTGTCTATCTACATACTCTTTTATTTTATAAGGTCCATTACCTAAAAGATTATTCTTATACTTATTTACTTCATCAGTTTTTAAGCTACTTAATTTATCCTTTGAAACAATTGGAAATGTCAACTTTTCTATTATAAAAGGATCATTCTCATTCAAATTAATGGTAAAATTCTTACTATCATTTATTTGTATAGATTTAATATTTCCAACTAAGTCTGAATAAGGATTATCTTTAATTTTTTTAATTAAGTCTACAGTAAAATTAACATCACTAGATGTTAGTTCTTTATTATTATGCCAAGTGGCATCTGACTTTAATTTAATATTTATACTTTTACCATCTGAAGACTTTGTATACGTTTCAACTAGTCTTGGTTCAACGTTATAGTTTTCATCAATTTCGAATAAACCATCATAAATTAAATTCATTATATAACCCACTGATTTATCTCTGTTTAATATAGGATTTATAGTCTTTGGAAATAACATTGTTAAGTGAATATAATTTGAGTCTTGAATATTATACTCGTTTATTTCTTCATTACTATCTTCATTTTTATTTTCTTTGGCACATCCTACAGTTCCCAGAACTATGGTTAAAACTATTGCTAGAAGTTTTATTAATTTTTTCTTCATTAGTTCCTTCCTTCCTCGCTGTATAACATATTATATTGTTCATAATATTTCTTTACTTTTGTTATATATCTATCTGTTTCTAAAAAAGGTATTGTATGTAAGTTTTCTCCATCATTACTATATTCTTCATCACCCAACCATTTTTTCACATTTCCAGAACCACCATTATATGCTGCAATAACTAACTCTGTTTTTCCGAACTCTTTATATAAAGTGTTCAGATACCAACAACCTACTCTTATGTTAGTTTCCGGATCATATATATCTATATCATCATTTAGCTCTAATTCTTCTATTGCCCAATCTCTTGTAATATCCGCAATTTGCATCAAACCTTTTGCACCTCTGCGTGATAATGCTTTTTCATTAAATTTACTTTCTGCTTTTATAATACTATAAACTAAATTTTCATCTAGATTATATTCCTCTGCATATTTTTCTACATATGCAGAGTACTTTTTAGGGTAGAGTAAAGTTTTTATTCTACCACCTTCTAAATAAATTGTTCCGCCTAAGATTATAATAACAGATAAGATTAAAATACTTTTCTTATACACTCCACTTCTCCTTTATATAATTCAAAAATATAAAAGCCTTGTTTTTTAACTCGTCAATTGTACCCGAATTATCTATTACATAATCTGCATATTTTACTTTATTTTCTTGACTCATTTGAGATTTTATTCTACTAATTGCTTCCTCAGTAGAACAATTATCTCTTTTTTTTATTCTTTCAATTTGTATGTCTTCATTACAAGTAACTACTAGTAATTTATCAATAAAATTTAAATAATCTGATTCAATAAGTAATGCGGCATCTAATACTACTATTTCTTTATTTTGCTTTTTATACTCATCAATCTGATCACTTACATTTTGCCTTATGATCGGATGAGTTAGCTTATTAAGCTGAATTAGTTTTTCATCATCATTGAAAACTATTCTTCCTAAAGCTTTTCTATTCAAAGAACCATCTTCATTTTTTATATCAGTTCCAAAAGTATAATATACTTTTTGGAGTAATTTTTCATCATCATAAATTTGTCGCGCAATAATATCTGCATCGACTATATCTATATTTTCTTCACTAAATATTGTTGATAAACTACTTTTTCCACAACCAATATTTCCAGTCAATCCCAAAATAAGCATAATTTCACCTACTTAGTTTCATACCATGAATCTCCAACATTTAAATCTACATCCAAGTGTACTTGTAAATTAACTGCTGATTCCATTTCTTCTTTTACTATTTTACATACATCTTCTATCTCTTCATCTACAGCTTCAACAATAAGCTCATCGTGTACTTGTAATATTAGTTTTGATTTAAGTTGCTCATCTTTTAATCTATTATAGACATTTACCATAGCTATTTTTATAATATCAGCTGCACTTCCTTGGATAGGAGCATTCATAGCGAATCTCTTTCCTTGATTTCTAACCATAAAATTACTTGAATTTATTTCTGGTATATATCTTCTTCTATTGAAAATAGTTAAAGCATATCCATTGTCTGTTGCATTTTTTATTGCATCATCCATAAATACTTTAATTTTGTCATAATTTGCAAAATAACTTTCTATATAAGCTTTAGCCTGTGGCACTGGTATATTTAAATCTTGAGATAAACCAAAATCAGTTTTTCCATATACTATACCAAAGTTTATAGCTTTAGCTTCACTTCTTTGCTTTGAGTTAACTTCATTTACATCCACGTCAAATATTTGAGATGCTGTCTTTGAGTGAATATCTATATCATTTTGGAAAGCTTCTATCATATGCTCATCTCCACTCATATGAGCTAATACTCTAAGCTCTACTTGAGAGTAATCTGCATCTACTAATTTACAGTGATTATCTGCAATAAATACTTTTCTTATTTCTCTACCCATTTCAGTTTTAACAGGTATGTTTTGTAAATTTGGTTCAGTAGAAGATATTCTTCCTGTAGTAGTTATTGTTTGATTAAATGAAGAATGAATTCTACCACTTATAGGGTTGATTATGTTACTTAATCCTTCCACATATGTTGAGTTTAACTTAACTATTTGTCTATATTCAGTAATCTTGTCTATTATCTCATGTTTATCTCTAAGTTTTTCTAATACATCCGCATTAGTTGAGTATCCAGTTTTAGTTTTCTTAACTACTGGAAGTTCAAGTTTTTCAAATAATATAACTCCCAATTGTTTTGGAGAATTTATATTAAACTTTTCCCCTGCCATTGAGAAAATTTCTTCTTCTAAGTTTGCAATTATACTTTTGAACTTATCTCCCAGTTCATTAAGTTGATTCTTGTCCACTGCCATACCACAGTATTCCATAGATCCTAATACTTCTACTAACGGCATTTCCACATCATAGAATAAGTATTCCATATCCATATCTTTAAATGCTTTTTCCATAATTGGGTATACATTATAAACTATATTTATTATTTCTCCGAAATATGTGCTCAACTCTTCTATATCTAAGTCTTGGAATTTCTTAGCTTTAGCACCTTTACCTAGTATCTCTTCTTCTGATTTAATCTTTTTAGTTAAATATTTCATTGCTATATCACTACATTCATAAGAAGTTGATGATTTTGAATCTATTAAATACTCACCTATAGCTATATCGAAGAATATATTGTTCATATTTATATTGTATGATTTTAATGATAAGTAATCATCTTTTAAATTGTAGCCGATTTTCTTGATTTCTTCATTTATAAGAAGATCTTTTATTAATTCCAATTTTTCATCACTTAAATAGTAAATATCTTCTCCATTTGTACTTATAAATACATATAAAATATTTTTATCTAATATGTTTCCTACTTTTTTTACAGTTTTTATAAATAATTTATTAGTTTTTTCTACTTCTCTTTTTAACTCTTCTACATTTTCTAAAGGAACAATGTTTAATTCTATCTTTTCTTCCACTGAACACTCTTCACTACCTGAATCCATAGATAGAACTTGCTTTATTAATGTGTTAAATCCAAACTTTTTGAATTCCTCTATTACTGCATTTTTATCATAATCTCCGTAAGCTAATTCCTCTAAACTTATTTCAATAGGTACATCTCTCATAATTGTAGCTAGTTTTTTACTAAATATAGCTTGCTCTTTATTTTCTTCTATCTTTTTCTTAACGCTTCCCTTTAGTTGTTCAGTGTTTTCTATTAAGTTTTCTACTGAAGAAAATTCCTTTATAAGTTTTATCCCTGTTTTTTCTCCTATTCCAGGAACTCCTGGTATATTATCTGATTTATCTCCCATTAGTCCTTTTAGGTCTATAAATTGTGTTGGAGTCATTTCATACCTTTCTATAACTGAATCATAGTTATATTCTTCCACTTCCCCTACACCTTTTTTAGTTATCAGAGTAGTAGTTTTGTCTGATGCTAATTGTATAGCATCCTTATCTCCTGTAACTATATAAACTTTAAAGCCGTTGTCTTCTCCCATTTTTGAAACTGTACCAATTAAATCGTCAGCCTCATATCCTGCCATTTCCATTCTATGTATGTCAAACTTATCTAATAATTCTTTTAAAGGTTGTAATTGTTGACCAAGTTCACCTGGCATTTTCTTTCTTCCTGCTTTGTACTCGGCAAATTCTTTATGCCTAAATGTTGGTGCTTTCATATCGAAAGCTACACTTATGTGAGTTGGCTTATAGTCATCTATTATTTTAAATAACATTCTAGTAAAACCATATATGGCATTAGTATGTAATCCTTCACTATTTGTCATATCTGGCAATGCATAAAATGCTCTATTTATTATCGAGTTTCCATCTATAATTATTAATCTTTTGTCCAAGTTTATCACTCCTATATTTTTCAATATTATATATTTATATATCTTATTATATACCCATATATTATTATTTAATAATACCACAATAATCAAATTATATTAAGGTGTAAAAAAGAAAATTACAATAGCTTAATGTCACTAATCATATATGTTTACTGTGTTTTTTCATATATACCTTACACTTTTTCAATACCATAAAAATATTTTTATTATAATTAAATATTTCTTTATACTTGATTTTAATTTAAGCCTTTGTTATAATTTAGTGTAAATAAATATGCCGGATTGGTGGAATGGCAGACGCGACGGACTCAAAATCCGTTGGTAGCAATACCGTGTGGGTTCGAGTCCCACATCCGGCACCAATAATTAAAATGATTCAACCGTGCACATTGAAATCACTAGATTTTATATCTAGTGATTTTTTATATTCATCTAAAAATACCCCAACTGTACCCCAACCACAGAAAACCACGACTAAAAGGCCATAAAAATGATGAGTTCCTGACTACTATTAATCAATATTATTTATATTAAACTTTATTCTGATACAATAATTATAATATAAGATACTCTAGTATATTTTTTAGTGATTTTTATATTTCTTTAAAGTTAATTATAAATGTATGTTAAAATGCAAAATAAAAGGAATTACTAAACTATAAAATCTAGTAATTCCAATCATTATACATTTCCACTTATATATATTGGTTAAGATAACTTGTGACAATCAAATCCATAATTTTATTGCTACACTCTTTTCTAAATTTTCGCCATATCGATAAACTTTATGTGATAATAATTTAATAAAAACATTTTCTATATAAATCTGGTAGTAACCTTAAAATTTTCAAAATAATATAGTCTTTTTCTAAAGCTACCTTTAAATTAATATCTTTTTTTGTGCCATTTATACTCAAATGAACAATAGTATTTCTTATTCTATATATCCAAAGATGAAGAGACATTTTTGATCCAGAGCTTTCTATAATAATTTTTTGTAGATCTTCTTCTATTTTTAAATCTAATTCTGAAAATAAAGCTTGTATACAATTTTCTTCTTTATAGTTCCAATTTATAGATTCTAAAGCTTCATTTAAAAGAAATATATTTTCATCATCTTCATCTTTCAATTTATGTTTAATAATATTTTTAAATTTCCTTATCATAATGTATGGGTATAATCGTTCTATTATTCTATATATTTCTAAAAATACTTTACTTGGTTTATCTTCCAAAAGACTTAATAATATATTCTCATAAGAAAAATAATTTATATCCGACATAACTATATTTTTATATTCTTCTAATGTATCTAATGTAAGGTAACAGAATTTTTTATTTTTATGTTCCTCTATTAATATCAAGCTCAATATCCTATTTATCGAATTTTCAATATTATCACTATTAAATTCAAAAGGACAGTCACTTTCAATTTTAAATATCCTTATTTCTAATAACAATTGATTTATATCTTCAAATTCATGAGTTAAATACTCATCATCCATTATATCAATAACTTCCATAACATCATCACTACTTTTTAATGGGTTCAAACTAGGATAATGCTGCTTTTCTTTAAATAAAAAAATTAAATGACCTAAATTAAACTCTATTTCTTCTAAAAAATCTATTTTGAAATTATGATTATAATTTTCTAGCAAAATGTAATAAGTATCTTCCAAGCAAAGAACTGAGTACTTAAAATTATAACTTATTCTTTCACTTCTTACTATATTACCTGAATTTCGCCACTTAAGGTACTCTTGTGATTCATCTTTCATATCTTTTGGATAATTAACTCTAAATCTTTCTTTATTATCAACAGTAATATCATATTCTTTTAATATATAATCTATAATATTTCTATATATATTATCAGTTCTAATCCCTGCCATTACGCTCTCCAACATTCTTCTAAGCTTTCAACTTTAAACTTACTATTTACAAGATCATTAAATGTATTTTTATAGAACTCTATCAATGCCAATTTACCCATGCCTTCTGTTAATTCATAAAATGTATCTAATGCACAAAATTCAGCGATTGAATTACGATCTAGTATCTCAATTCGTTTTATAAATATCTCCATATTATACATTATCTCTTTATATGAATTTACTACCTCTTCCTTATCCCTAAGAATAGATGTTTTTCCAAATATATACTTTGATATTGATACAATAAGGGCTATTCTAGCATATTGGTCTCCAAATATTCTTTTACCTGAGCATAATATTTTGTCTAATTTTACTAACTTATCTATTGATTCAATAAAATATTCCAAATAATCAAAATTAGAACTCAAATCAATTATGTCTAGTTTAGCAAATCTTTCAGTTACTTCTTTACTAAGATCTATATTTTCTTTTCTCGTTGCAAAAGCCAAATATAATTCAACCATATGACTAAGTTGATATTCACCTGCACCTCTTGATTTTAATTCTTCATTACTTGTAATCAATTTGACATCTGGTATACTACTACATATAGCATCTGCTATATGAGAAAATACAACTTCTAATTGTTTTTTTAAACTCCATGATATTTGCCCAGTATTTAAAACTAGCATTCTATATATTAAGTTATTAGGTGAGTTTGTTATCCATACTTCAACTCTAATATCACGTTTCAATATAGATGGATCTCTTTGAGCTACCTCCATCAATGCTGTAGTTCTTTGCATACCATCTATTATACTAAGCGATTTATAAGTTAATATTGTACTTATATTAAGTAAATCATATTCATCTATATTTTTATATATAGACTCCATTATTGATTGGTCTGCTATAGATCCCAAGACTATAGGTGGTAATATTGCTCCTTTCATTATATCATCAGACATTATATCTCGTATTTTTTTTCCTGTTTTGCTTTTTATAGGTGTACGCTGACCTTCAATATTACCAGTTTTTGAATAGGCTTCTCTTACTATATCTAAATATTCCTCTATGTTTATTCTTAACATTATAGAATAGCAATTTGACCTAGTATCATTCATAATATCTATAATTTTCATATATATCACTCCTCAAATGTATTATTCTAAAATTAACCAGAAATCTTAATTTATACTTATTATATACTATAATAACTACTTTTTATCTACCTAGATTATTTAATTCTTTTATATTTTTTTAAAGTTGATTTTAATTGTGTGCTAAATGTGTACTAAATTTATAGTATGATATTATTGTTCCTAAAAATAATGAAAAGAAGCTCCATAGGAATTAAGATAAACCAACTATAAAGTATTACCTATAAAATATAAACTATCTAGTTTGATAGCCTCTATATTGGTTCCGTAACGCCTAGCCCATTAGAGCTTTTTTATGCTTATTTTAAAAATATTCCAATCTTTTTCAGTCAGTCGACCGACCGAATTTTTCGCACATACCCAAACCTTAATTATTATATTTTAATGTGAGGTTTTGTGAGGTTCCAACCTTAGCATTACTTAGCTTTTTAAGTTCAAGTTTTTTCAGGTCCTAATGTTAGCAATTGTTAACTTCTTATAAATATTACCCCCAAATTTTCCAACCTCAGCATTACTCAGCAATATTGTTGACTCCTAAAGTATAAATGATAGGTTTTGTTAGGTAGCATCTTAGCATTTCTTAGCATGGTATTTCTGATTTAACCATAACATTTGATAACATTCACCGCGTTTTTATGTTAGCAATTGTTAGCACGATATCTCCTTATAATTACCACATTTCCCAATAGTAACACTCTATTGAATGTAAGCATTTGTAAGTGTCCAAATAGATTCTTATACAAGAGTTCACAAGGGTATTATATCAGCCTAATACTAAGTTTTACTAAGTTGATACTTTAACTTAGTACTCCATAAAATCAATAGTAACGTTCCTATTGTTTATTGGTAATGTTCTTTTTTAAGACTGCCGAAAGTGCCGAGTAATAACCGAGTATCTTTTTTAGGGAGTCGGAAAACTCGGAATGCTTCTTTTTAAAGATTCAGAATGAGCAGAATAAATAATAATATCTAAATTCTTTTATGTATTATTCTTAAATGAAACAAACTTCTCCGCATTTTTATTTTTTAGTTTAATATCTTTATTACTTCTTTTATATTTGAATTTCGAACTAAAAAATACCGTATGTTCCCTTTTGAAAAATACAGTATTTTTATAAATTTAATATTTAATTTTATATTTACAATACTCTATATATTTTAGAGAAAATTTATAAATAAATTAAAAAAAAATCCTCATAGTGATTTATTCATTAATACCCCACTAACAATTAAAATCACTGCAAGCAACGCTATTAAATATCTAATTAAACCACTTAAATTAAGCATAATAGCAGGTATAAGTAACAATATCCCGAAAAATAAACTTAAATAGGAAATCAAGTTCATTTATAACCCCCCCTAAATATTAAAAGTCACATTATACTTATTTATTTTTTCACATAAGCCAGTAAATATTAAGAAATAAAAAAGTTTATTTTTACTATAAAATATGATATATATAACGATTCGACATTGCTATAAATTTTACCTCTAAATTCTATTATTTTTTTAAACTTCCTATAACTCAATTTATTTAATATAAAGTTCTATAAAATAATCTTAGTATTACTTAGATTTTCTTGGACGCTATAATTCAAGGCATCATAAAATGGATGGTACGTTTCATCCCACCCTTGAAATTTATCACTTTTTTGTGAAATATGTATAAGGTTAGCTCTTTATCTA
>OKWN01000326.1_pt1 | contig 25559 bp, 16 predicted proteins | sample 1607151 | NCBI WGS metagenome assembly OKWN01 (sample SAMN07501046, study PRJEB24779) | human gut metagenome | isolation source: stool | host: human infant | place: USA: Pittsburgh, PA | reverse complement strand
ACGTAATTTTTTTATGCAAGAAGGTAAACTTTTTATTATATAATAGTTTACCTTTTTTTGTTGCAAGAAAAATGGGTGAATTTTAATATTAAAATAGATAATAATTATAGAAAAAAATAATAAATAAGTATATTATATAAATATTTTTAATAAATATAGTTTTTTATATTTAGATTTGATACTATGAAGGTGATTTAAAATGAAGAATATGATATAAATTATTATTTTAGGGGGATATAAATGAGTAATTTACCAAGTCAATTTGAAAGTTTTGCACAAGCAAGAAAAGATGGATTTCTAGCAGCCAAAGAAGTAAAAGATAGTGGGAGAAAAATGGTTGGTACATTTTGTTGTTTTACACCATCTGAGTTACCTATTGCAGCAAATGCTGTTCCAGTGGGAGTATGCGGAGTAAGTGAGGAAGCAATTCCAGAAGCAGAAAAAATACTGCCAAGAAATCTATGTCCTTTAATAAAATCAAGTTATGGTCATGCAATAACTGATACATGCCCATATTTTTATTTTTCAGATTTGCTTATTGGGGAGACAACTTGTGATGGGAAGAAGAAAATGTATGAGGAGTTAGGAAAAGTAAAACCAACTCATATTATGCAAATGCCTAATAGAGCAACTGGAAAACATGAGTTTAATCTTTGGAAGGATGAGATAATTCTATTAAAAGAAGTTTTAGAAAAAGAATTAGATACAACTATAAGTGAAGATGATATAAAAGATGCAATTAAAGATAAAAATGAAGAGAGAAGATTACTAAATGAGTATTATGACTTGGGAAAATTAGAACCTTCTGCTTTAACAGGAATGGAATTGTATCAAGTATCTTATCAAGCTCAATTTAAGTTTGATAGAGATGAATTAAAAGCAAATTTAAGGAAAATAATAGATGATACTAAAATAAGATATGAAAAAGGTGAGTGCTCTGTAAAAAAAGACGCACCTAGAATATTAATTACTGGATCTCCAATTGGTGGATGTACGAATAAAATTATTAATACTATAGAAGAATCTGGTGGATCAATTGTTGCTTATGAGCTATGTTCATCTATAAGAAATAATAGAGAATTGGTGGATGAAAGTAATCCAGATGTTTATGATGCTTTAGCTAAGAAGTATCTAAATATAGGATGTGCTTGTATGATGAATAATGATAAGAGAATAGAATTATTAGGAGATTTAATAGAAGAGTTTAAAATTGATGGAGTAATTGACGTTGCTCTTCAATCATGCCATCCTTTTAATGTGGAAGGTAATAGGATAAAAGAATTTGTAGTTAATGATAAAAATATTCACTACATGGCAATTGAAACTGATTATTCTCAATCAGACACAGAACAGTTAAGAACAAGATTTGAAGCATTTATAGAGATGATAGAAGAAAAGAAAGGTTGTTAATTGAGTGAAGATGTATAGTATAGGCATAGATTCAGGGTCTGTGGCAACAAAGGCAGTGTTGTTTGATGGAGAGAAAGTAGTAAAGAAGGTTGTTATACCAACAGGTTGGAGTCCTAAAAGAACATCAAATCAAGCTTATGAAATATTGATAGATGGAATAGATAAGGATAAAGTAAAGAAAGTAGTAGGGACTGGTTATGGACGAGTTAGTATGGATTTTGTAGATAAAACAGTTACAGAAATAACCTGTCATACAAAGGGAATTTTCTTTTTAAATAAAAATATTAGAACTATATTAGATATAGGTGGACAAGATAGTAAGGTTATAAATATTGATGACAATGGAAATGTTGTTAATTTTATAATGAACGATAAATGTGCTGCAGGTACAGGTAAGTTTTTAGAAGTTACATCTAATAAATTAGGAAGTGATATAGAAAATATTGATGAATTGGCACATGGTGCTACACCTGAAAATATTTCTAGTATGTGTACTGTATTTGCTGAATCAGAAATAATAAGCCTTTTGGCTCAAGATATTCCTAAGGAAAATATAGCAGCAGGTATATTAAAGTCTATTGCTAATAAGGGTATATCCATATTAAATAAAGGTAGACTAGAAGATACAATAGCCTTTACTGGAGGCTTAGCCCAGAGTAAAGAGCTAGTAAAGATGTTAGAAAATAATTTAAACAAAGAAATATTTATAGCAGAAGATGCTCAAATAATTGGAGCCTTAGGTGCTGCAATTATTGGATTTAAATAAAATAATAGTCAGTATGCATATATGATGACATTATATATAGGAGGATAAAAAATGAACATAGTAAAAGTAAATGCTATAGGAGATAATTGTCCTATACCAGTAGTTAAAGCAAAAAAAGCAATAGATGCTCTAGAAGATGCAGCAATAGTTGAAATAAGTGTAGACAATGAAATAGCTGTACAAAATGTCACAAAAATGGTTAATCAAAAAAACTTAGAATATACCTGTGAAAAAGTAGGGCAAAATCATTATGTTATAAAAGTACAATGTGGTGAAGTAGTAGAAAGTGAAGCAACTAAAGAAGTGGTTGCTACTATTGCAAAAGAGGAAAAAATGGTAGTGGTATTAAGTAGTGATAAAATGGGTGAAGGAGATGAGGAACTAGGAAAGGTTCTTATTAAAGGTTTTATATACGCTATAACTCAATTAGACAAATATCCAAAAGCCGTATTACTATATAATAGCGGTGTGAAATTATCATCTGAAGGTTCAGATTCTATAGGGGATTTAAAAGTATTAGAAGATCACGGTGTTGAAATACTAAGCTGTGGAACTTGTTTGAATTTCTATAACTTACAGGATAAATTACAAGTTGGTAAAGTAACCAATATGTATTCTATAGTTGAAGAGTTATCAGGAGCTACTAATATAATCAGACCATAATTAAATAGGAAATATATAAATTTAAAGATAGACTAAGGACCTTGAATTATCAAGAGTATTAGTCTATTTTAATTTGACTAATTAGTAGCGTTACTGTATTTACCAGTTAAATGATCAATTTCTATTTTTATTACAGTAAATGAATTTATAGCTTTATCTATGTATTTCAGGCCTTCTTCCATATGAGGATGAGAGTATTTTTCTCCTATTGCAATAATTGCACTTCTTTTTTCATCATTAGTAACTATGAAAGCACGTCCAAATACTATTGCACTTTTATAATGAGTAGTAAAATATTTTGGAAGTATGGCGATATCAGAATTTACAAAGAAAGAAACTTTATTATTTTTAATTATATTATCCAATTTATGTCCTTTATTGGCACAGTGGAAATAGATACAATTATTATGATAAACATAATTAACAGCAACTCCATAAGGATATCCATTTTCACTTATAGTTGATAATACTCCTTCTTTTCCTTCTTGTAATATTTTTATTGTATCTTCTGTACTTAATTCTCTTTTTTTCTTGATTATATCTCTAAACATAAATCCTCCTTAATAATTTTATTATGGTGATAAAATTGTAGCATAATATATTCAATAATAGTGCAGTAATAGACTTAGATGGAGTAGAATAATATTGTAACTATTTATAAAGGGGATGTATTTATGGATGATAAAATAATAAACAAATTAAAGAATATGAAAGGTGATGTAAGTTTTTATTATAAAAACTTAGTTACACAAGAAATAATTAAGTATAATGAAGAAAAGCCAATGCTAGCAGCTAGCGTAATAAAACTTACTGTATTGGTGGAATGTTTTAATCAGATAAAAAAAGATATTATAAGGAAAGACGATATTTTTATTACTAAAGAGGAAGATAAAGTACCATCTTGTGGTGCTTTAAATTATATGAGGGAAAACTTGAAAATTACATTGGAAGATTTATATGTGCTTATGATTATTTTAAGTGATAATTATGCCACAAATATTTTAATTGATAAATTAGGAATAGATAATATCAATAAAACTATAAAAGAAATAGGATTAAAAAAAACCGTACTTAATCGTAAAATGTTTGATTCCGATAAAGCGGCATTAGGATTAGAAAATTATATAAGTGCAGGAGATATAGCATATTTGTTGGAGAAGATGTACAATAAAGAACTAATTGACGAAAAGTCTAGTGAAGAGATGATAAATATTTTAAAAAATCAAAGATTAAATGGTAAAGTACCTTTTTTTCTACAAAGTATAAAGCCCAAAGTTAATATTGCACATAAAACAGGAGAAGATACTAATATAACTCATGATGTAGGAATAGTATTTGATAAAGAGCCATTTATAGTATGTTTTTGTGGTAACAATGTAAATGTACCAGAGTATGAAAGACTTATGCAAGATGTTACTTATGATTTATATAAAGGTGCTGATTTTAGGAGGTAATAAATGAAGATAGTTGATTTTCATTGTGATACAATATCACAATTATATGACATTAGACAAAAAGGAGAAGATATACACTTAAGACAAAATAGACTACATTTAGATATAGAAAAAATGAAAAAGGGCGATTATATGCTTCAAGTTTTTGCATCATATGTGGACTTAGGAAGTAATGATAAACCATTGGAGTCTTGCCTTAGTTATATAGATTTGCTTTATAATGAAGTGCAAAAAAATAAGGATGATATTGGAATAGTTTATACATATGAAGATATAATGACAAATATTGAGAAAAATAGGATTTCAGCACTACTATCCATAGAAGAAGGCGGAGTTTGTAAAGGTAATTTATCATTGCTTAGAAATTTTTATAGACTTGGTGTTAGAATGATGACGTTAACATGGAATTATGATAATGAGTTAGCCTATCCAAATGGTTATTTTTATAATGAAGAAAAGAATGAGAGAAAAGGTCTTAAAGAAAAAGGTTTAGAATTTATAAATGAGATGGAGCAGCTAGGAATGATTATCGATGTTTCACATTTATCAGATGATGGAATTTATGATGTTTATAATAATACAACAAAACCTTTTATTGCTAGCCATTCCAATGCTAGAAATATATGCTCTCACCAAAGAAATTTGACTGATGACATGATTAAAAAAATTGGAGAGAGAGGTGGAATTATAGGCATTAATTTCTATTCTTTATTTTTAAATGATAATTATAAATTTAATGATATAAGTAAAATCGACGATATTATAAATCATATGAAATATATATCGAATAAGGGGGGGATAGATTGTGTAGGTATTGGTAGCGACTTCGATGGAATAGATTGCCCTTTGGAGTTTGAGAATTCATCAAATATGCAATTGATTTATGACAAAATGCAAAAATTAGGTTTTAGAGAAGAAGATATAGAGAAGATCTTTTATAAGAATGCACTAAGATTATTTAAAGAAGTGCTATAAAATTCGCCATGCAGCTGCAATATTATGGGTAGTGGAAAAATAGTATTAATAATATTAGATGAGAAAAGAGTAAAATTAAACAAAGTGTGTAAATGAGATAAGTCTATGATTTAATTGATATATTAAAACATAGACTTTTTAATTGTAAGGAAATTATATGCTATTTGTTCTGTAGATAACGTATAACTTCCAACTTTGTTATTTGAGCAACAGGCGAAGCCGTTGGCCATATGAGAGAAGCAAATTTTTTATAATGCAAAGTTTAGAAATTTACTTCTTCAAATTGAGTAAAAAAATAGAAAATATTATATAATTATAGATAGATAAAAATGAAATCTTTAGAAAAAGGTGATTAGATGAAATATTTATTTCAGGAAGTTAATTTAAATAAGAAAAAAGAAAAAATAATTAATATATATGAAAATATAATAAAGGAAAATAATTATAAATCAAAAGATATACTTTTTTTAGTTCCAAGTGCAATTACTAAGTTAAGTTATATGAGAGAAATAAATCTTCCTTTAAGTGAAGAATTAAAAATTACTACATATAATCACTTTGTTCAAAGTGAGTTGATAAAATATTGGCCTATCATAGAGGAGAATTGTGAAAAAATAAAAGTAAACAAAATAAGTCCTTCTTTTATTTCTCAAAGTTTAAGTGAATATATAATTATGGAGTATATAAATAAGACTAGAGAAGAAGAAAATTATTTTCAGGACATAGTGGGTACAAATAAAAGTATATGTAAAAATATATTAGATAATTTAAGCAAAAGTTGCTTTAATGCCATAGATATTAATAATATAGGAGAAAAAATATATAACTCAAAGAAAAATAGAAATGATTTAAGTAGATATTCATATACTCAAATGCAGGAAGTTATAGATTTTTACGTGAATACTTTATTGTCTAAGGGGATAATTGATAATTCTATCGCTGTATACTTATACAATAATTTTTTATTAAATAATGAGGAGTATAGAAGAAGATTGAGAAAAGAGTACAGATATTTGATTGTAGATAGTTTGGAAAGCGCCAGTGTTAGTGAGAGTAATTTAATATTAGAGTTTTTAAATATAGTAGAAGATGGATATGTTTTTTATGATAGAAGTAAAGATTACTCTTCATTTAAAAATGTTGATATGGCTTATATAGAAGAAAATATAATAAACGAGTTTTTTAAAGAAGATGTGCATGATTTTGGAATAATAAGTATTAAATCTTTATATAAGGAAAAGAAAAGTATAGAGTTAAAAGATGAATATCATTTATATGATGAAATGATAGATGGTGTAGTAGAAAAACTTTTACAATTGATGAGAGAAGGAAAAAATTTAAAAGATATCGCAATAATTTCGCCTATAAATAACTCTATTTTAGACTATAAAATATGTAATAAGCTAAAATCCAACAAAATTGCAGTAACCAACACTAAACTAGATAATAAAATTGTTGATTATCCTTATGCTAATGTCTTAGTTGTGGCAACTTGTATTTTTTATAATTTACAATATTTAATAAAAGAAGAAGAGTACATAAACTTTATAGAAATATTATTTGACATAAATAAGATAAGAGCTATAAAAATATTTAATCATAGACATGATAATGAAGAATATAAGAGTTTAATTGAATTCATTAAAGACAAAGAAAAAGAGAATTTGAGAATAAGTGAGTTCTTATTACAATTTTATATAGAGAAAATGCTTAACTTGAAAGATGGAAAGAAAAATGTGGATTTATGTAAAGATATGATTAAGCAAGGTGATATTTTTAGTGAAATACTAGAAGAACTAAATATGGATGAAAAAGAAAAGTATGAAGTATTTGTAAAATGCTTAAAAGATAATATAAATGATTATTATATGTCTGCAGATATAGAAGATATGAAAAGTAGCAATAAAGTGATTATTACAACACCGTATACTTATATAAGTGCAAATATAAATAGAAAAATACAGTTATGGTTAGATGTGGGAAGTAATGCTTGGAATATGAAAATAGAAAAGGACATTGCTAACCCATTAGTACTTAGAAAATCTTTTGATGAAAAGCTAATATATAGTGACGAAATGGAAGATAAAAATAAAAGATACTATCTATACAACTTGATTTATAATTTGTTACTTAACAGTGAAGAAGTATATGCTTTTAAAAGTGAATATAGTGTAAATGGTTTTATGCAGGAGAGTATGTTATATGGACTTTTATTAAAGCTTTTAGATAAAGGAGAAATAACTAATGAGTAAGATAAATTACAGAGAGGACCAGCTTCCTATAATTCAATATGAAGGTGGAAAAATGGCAGTTCCTGCAGTGCCAGGAGCTGGCAAAACTTTTATAGTTACAAATTTAGTAGCAAAGCTTTTGGAAGAAAAGAAACAAAATAAGGGGAAGATACTTATCTTAACTTATATGAATAGTGCGGTGAACAACTTTAAAGTTAGGATAAAGAAAATTCTCGAAGAAAAAAATATAGGAGATAAAAACTCTTATGAAGTTATGACAATACATTCTTTAGCTGTAAAAATTATAAAAGAAAAGCCAGAGATTGTTATGTTAAATGAGGATTTTAATATAGCTGATGATTTACAAAAGACCATGATTCTTGGAGACTGTATAAATAACTTTAAGTTAAATGGTGGAGAAAAAGCTTTTAGATTTTTCTTGAAAGAACAAAAAGACCCCATGTGGGCGGATAGACAACTGGATGCTTGGGAGAACGGGTTTTATGATTTAGTTCAAAATACCATAAGTGAACTTAAGTATAAGGATATTACACCACAAAAGCTGGATGAATATATGAGAGAAAACCGTAAAGGAATTTTGAAAATAATTCTTCCTATTTATACAGAGTATGAAAAAAAGCTAAAGGCCAATGGATTACTTGATTATGATGATATGCTTATTTTAGCTTATAAGGCTTTAAGTAATGATTCAGATTTAAAAACAAAATATCAAAATAAATATCAATATGTATTTGAAGATGAATGCCAGGATTCCAATGAGATACAAGGAAAGATAATTGGACTTATTTGTGAACAACATAATAATCTTGTAAGAGTTGGGGATATAAATCAAAGTATAACAGGAACATTTTCTTCATCAGATCCGAAGTTCTTTAAAGAATTTATAGAAAAGAGTGATTACTGTTATAGAATGGACATGTCCAATAGAAGTTCAAAAGATGTGATAAACCTTGCAAATGAGCTCGTTAGATATGTTACACAAAATTTACAACCGGAATGTAGAGATGCTTTGGAAGAAATGGATATTAAAACTGTACCTAAAAATAGAGGGTACAAAGAGAATCCACAACCAGACAAATATCAAATTAATTATAAATATTATGAGACTTTTGATAAGGAAATAGAGCAAACAGTAAAATTTGTGAGAAATATTAATAAAAAATATCCCGACAAAAGTATAGGTATATTAGTACCATACAATGACCATGTTAATTTAGTTGCAAAAGAACTAATAAAAGAAGATTTAGAGTTTGAAGAATTAGGCCCAAACTCTCTTAGAAAAAGAAGAGTAATAGATAATATTGCTTTAATATTAGATTTTATACTAAATTGCGATGAAAAAGAAAAATTAATAGAAGTATTAGATAAAGTTTATATAAAAACAGATAATAAAGAAGGAAAAAAAGATTTTTTACAATTATTAAGAGAAGAAAAACTAAGTGTGGAAGATTTATTATATGATAAAGAATGCTCTAAAGAATTAATAATAGACATAGATAGTGATTTATATCAAAGTTTTTTATATGGGCTATATAATTTGAAAAATATAATAGAATATCCTCTAACTAGAATCGATAAGCTGATTCTTTTCATAGGAGACAGCATGATAATAGAAAAAGAAGAAAAAGCTATAGTAGATTATTTAGGTTTTTATGTAAAATATTTAGTTGCAGAAAACAATAATATTAACCTTCAACAAATATATAACTTGCTAAGCGATAGGAAAAATAGAGTTTTTAACTATATAATAGAAATTGTTAGTGAAATAAATGGATACGAGCCACTACCTGGAAGTATAACTGTGTGCAATTATCATAAATCTAAGGGATTAGAGTGGGATTGTGTATTTTTATTGGGAATGACGGAGTTTAATTTCCCGGACAATATTTATCAAAAATTTCAATGTGATAAATGGTATCTTAAAGAAAAATATAAAAATCCAGAATCAAATATAAAAGCTGAAATAGATTTTCTTTTAAAGGGCGAGGTAACTAAAAATTATGCAAAAGAAATTAAAGAAAGTTTGATCAAAGAAAAAATAAGGCTATTATATGTGGGAATAACAAGAGCAAAAGAAATGCTGATATTGTCTGCAAGTGCGAAAAATTCTGTTACAGATAAGAAAAAGCAAAATCCATCTATGTATTTAAATATATTAAAAAGTGTTATAGATAAAAAAGGAGAATGATTAAATGGATAAAAAATTAAAATATTTTGTATATAGTCAAAACTCACTAAATACTTATAAATCATGTCCTTTTAAGTTTAAATATAAGTATATAGATAATATAAACTGGAAATATGATGACTTAGGAAGTAGAGAGTATTATGATAGCTTAAAGTATGGGCGAGATTTTCACTTATTATGTGAAAGATACTTTTCTAATATTCCTTTAGGAAAAATTGAAGATAAAAACTTCAATAAATGGATAAGTAAAATAAAAGATATACTACCAATTGAAGAAGAAAATATATATTTACCGGAATACGAAATGAATCTAAATTTAAATGGTAGAAATATTGTGGCAAAGGTTGACTTAGTTATAATAGAGAAGGATAAAATAAATCTTTGGGATTGGAAAACAGAAAATCAAGAAATTACATATAAAAATGCACTTAATAGAATGCAAAGTACAGTGTATATGTTTTTAGCTGAAGAAATAATAAGAAAGAATTTCTACAGTGATTATAAAATTGAAAATATAAGCATGAATTATTATCAGCCAGCTTTAGATAATAAACCAATTACAATAAATTATAATGAAAAACTTCATGAAGAAAATAAAATGAAAATTTTAAATAATATCAATAATATAGAAAATACGGATTTTTATAATGAAGATAATATAAATAAAAATTTAAATCACTGTAAATATTGTGAGTTTAATAAGCTTTGTAACAGTGAAAATGTAAATTATGAAATTTTGGAGGAAGACATTTATGGGCCTTAGATTTGTATTAGGCAAGGGAGGTATAGGAAAGACAACCTTTATGCTAAATGAAATAAAACAAAGAGTGCAAGATAATGAAACAAGTCCTGTAATTCTTTTAGTTCCAGAACAATACTCATTTGAGATGGAAAAAAATATGTCAAAACTTTTCCAAGGAGAAGAAAAGGACAAGTATTTAAGAAGTAGAGTACTTAGTTTTAAAACTATGAGTAGTATAGTATTTTCAAAGGTAGGGGGCCTTACTGATATAAATATTAACTCAAGTGGTAAGGCTATGATTATATATAAATCCATAGACAAAATTAGTAGTGAATTAAAAGTTTATGGCAGATCATCAACACAATCTGGTTTTGTAGGTTCTATAACAGATATGATATCAGAATTAAAGCAATACAATGTATCACCAGATATGTTAGAAAATATAGCAGGTGAAATGGAGAATGAAACATTAAGGTATAAATTAATGGATATTGCTAAGATTTATGGAGAATTTGAGAAAAATCTACACGAAAATTATGTGGATTCTCAAGATTTGTTAACATCTTTAGGGGAAAAGCTACAGATATGTGATTACTTTAAAGATTCATACATTTATATAGATGAATTTACTGGTTTTACACCTAATCAGTATGGAATTATAAAAGAATTATTAAAACAAGCTAAGGAGGTTTATGTTTCTTTAACCATAGACTCTTTAACTCAATTTACATACTCAAAAAATGATGCATTTTCAAGAACGAAGTATACATATGAAAAGTTATATAAAATGGCATCAGAAGAAGGAGTAAAAATACATACTAATATAAATTTGAATGCTGAAAATGTAAAAAGATTTAAAGGAAATGAAGAACTACAGCATTTAGAAGCTTTTTATCATGCATATCCATATAGAAAATATGAAAAAGAAACTAAATATATAAAAATTAAAGAATTTAATAATTTATATGATGAGGTTGAGCAAGTTGCAAAAGATATTGTCCATCTAGTTAGAGAGAAAAAAGTAAGATACAAAGATATAACTGTGGCAACTAGAGATTTAAATAGATATGACTTTTTAGTACGTTCAATTTTCAAAGAGTATGAAATACCAAACTTTATAGATTCTAAAAGAGAAGCTAAGAGTAACCCAATTATAGTATTGATACTTTCTGCCCTTGAAATGAGAAATAGAAGATACTCTTATGAGACCATGTTTAGATATTTAAAAAGTGGGCTTATAGGAGTAAGTGATGAAGATATAAGTTTGATGGAAAACTATGTACTTCAAAATGGAATCACGGGTAAAAAATGGTTTGAAGAAAAATGGGAGTATAAAGTAAATCAAAACTATTTGGCTGAAGAAAGTGAATTTGATTTGGAACAAAAAGAGAGAATAAATGAAACTAAAAATCAAATATTAGAGCCAATTATAAAGTTACAAAATAAGCTTGATAAGAAAAGTAAGACAGTAAGAGAAATTTGTACTTATGTATATGAATTCTTATTAGATATTAATATGGAAGAAACTTTAGAAAATTTAATTAATAACTTTACACAAAAAGGTGATTTGGAAATTGCTAATGAGTATTCACAAGTTTGGCAGATAGTAGTAGATATACTAGATCAAATGGTGGAGTTAATGGGTGATGAAAAAATATCTTTAGATAAGTTTATGAAAGTTATAAGTCTTGGATTTGATGAGTATGAGTTAGGTCTTGTACCTCCAAGTATGGATCAAGTTTTAGTAAGTTCCATAGATAGAATGAAAAATTCCAATACAAAACACCTTTATTTAATAGGAACTACAGATGGGATTTTCCCGCTGATTTCAAAAGAAAGTGGTTTGCTTAGTGATAAGGATAGAGACTCTTTAGGTGAAAAAGGTATAGAAGTTGATATAGATAGCAAAACAAAAACTTATGAAGAACAGTTTTTAGTTTATAAATCTTTAACTTATACAAGTGAAAATTTAACTATAAGTTATCCTATCTCAGATCATGAAGGAAAAACTCTGAGACCTTCTATAATTGTATCTAGACTTAAAAAAATCTTCCCAAATATCAATATAAAAAGTTATGTGTTAAAAGACTTAGATAATTCTTCAGAATCAGCTTTAGACAATATAACAGTAAAAGCACCTACTTTTAATGAGCTTATAAATGCTATTAAAGAGTTTGAAATTAGAGGGGATATTAATGAAGTTTATTTAGATTTATATAGATATTTCCTAGGTGATGAAGAATATAAAAATAAATTGGAGAAAGTAGTAAGTGGATTAAGTTATACAAACCAAGTGGAAAAAGTAGAAAGAGAAAAAATTAAACAATTATATGAAAATAAAAACTTAAGTATTTCAAAGTTGGAAAGATATGCTCAATGTCCATTCTCTTATTTTATACAATATGGACTAAAAGCACAGGAAAGAAAAGAGTACTCTTTCACAGCACCAGACTTAGGTTCATTTATTCATAATATACTTGATATTTTCTCTAAATCTTTAAATAAAGATAAATTAAACTGGCATGAAATAGATGAAGATTATATAAGAAGTAGAGTATCCATTATTGTGGATGAGATGGTAAGTAAAATACCTGGATTTATCTTAAATTCTTCTGAAAGATACAAGTATTTAGCTTATAGATTAAAGAAAATGCTGGTTTCTGCAATTAGTATTATTTCTATGCAAATAAAACAAGGAAACTTTGAACCTGTGGACTATGAAGTTAGCTTTAGGAAAAATGGCAAATATCCACCTATAAAAATAGTATTAAATGATGGTGAAGAAGTAACCTTAGTTGGACAGATAGACAGAATAGATGAATTAGAAAAAGATGATAACAAATATATTCGTATTATAGATTATAAGTCAGGAGATAAGTCTATCAATTTAACTGAAGTTTACTATGGATTGCAGTTACAATTATTAGTTTATCTTGATGCTATTATAGATAGTGATAGGTATAAAAAAACAAACTTAAAACCAGCTGCTATTCTTTACAACAGAATAGATAATCCTATTGTAAGAAGTAACGAAGATCAAAAAGACTCTGTAATAAATGAAGAAATATTAAAGAAGCTTAGAATGAATGGTTTAGTGTTAAAAGATGTGGACATTATCGGAGAAATGGACATGTCCCTTAAAGAAGGAGAGAGAAAAACTTCTTTAATTATACCTGCTAATTTCGATAAAAATGGAAATATAGGTAGATATACTAAAGGTGTTACAGAGTCAGAATTTGATACTTTAAGAGAGTATGTAAAGTATGAAGTAAAAGAGCTTTGTGAAAGAATGGTAGGAGGAGATATAAGTATAATTCCATGCAAAAATAAAAATGGAACATCTTGTGATTTCTGTACGTATTCATCAATCTGCCAATTTGATACTTCAATAAAAGGAAATATTTATACTATTCTTAATGATAAAAGCGATGAAGAGGTAATAAAACTAATGGAGAAGGAGGTTAAGAAATAGTGAGCTCACCAAAATGGACGAAAGAACAGCAAGAAGTAATAGACAGTAGAGAATGTAATTTGCTAGTAGCAGCTGCTGCTGGTTCTGGAAAAACAGCAGTACTAGTTGAGAGAATAATACAAATAATAACAAATAAAGAAAAACCTGTAGATATAGATAGCTTACTAGTAGTTACCTTCACCAATGCAGCAGCAGCGGAAATGAGAGAGAGAATAGGAGATGCTATTGGTAAGGCATTGGAGAAAAATCCGGAAGATAGCCATTTACAAAATCAGTTGGTGTTGTTAAACAAGGCAAGTATAACTACAATACACTCTTTCTGTTTGGAAGTAATTAAATCAAACTTCCATAAAATAGACTTGGACCCTAATTTTAGAATAGGAGATGAAACGGAATGTACTATTTTAAAACTAGAAACCATAGAAGAAGTTTTTGAAGAATTTTATGAAGAAAAAGAATATGATTTTTATAAATTGGTAGAAAGCTATAGTGAAAAAAGAGGAGATACTAACTTACAGCAAATGGTACTTAGTATTTATTCCTTTGTAATGTCTTCACCTTATCCAATGAAATGGTTAGAAGATAGCGTGAATGATTTTAATATAGATGATGACTTTGATTTTTCCACATCAAAATGGGCAAAAATTATTTTAGACACTATAAAAATACAAGTTAATGGTATAGTAAATAATTTTGATAAAGCTTTAGAAATGGTAGATGGAATTGAAGAATTAGAAACTTTTGCCGATAAATTAAAAATAGAATATAAAATGATAAAAAATTTATTAGATAGTTGTGATGAAAGTTGGGAAGATGCATATAGAGCAGCCATAACTTTAGAATTTGAAAACTATGCAAAAGGAGTAAAAAGAATTCCTAAAGGAGCAGAAGAATATATAAAGGATGCAAAAGATAAAGCAAAAAAAATAAGAGATGATGCTAAAAAATCTTTAGAGTCTATACAAAGCTCTATTTTTAATAAAAATGTGCCGGCTTTAAATAAAGAAATAGAAATGCTATATCCAATAGTAAATTCTTTAAGTAAAATACTTAAAAGATTTATTGATTTATACAGTGAAAGAAAAAGAGAAAAGGGTATAATTGACTTCAACGATATAGAACATTTTGCACTAGCTATCTTAACAAAAGAAGATGAAAATGGAAATATTAATGCAAGTGATGTAGCATTAGAGTACAGAGAAAAATTTTATGAGATATTTATAGATGAGTATCAGGACTCCAACTTTGTACAAGAAGTTTTACTTTCAACAATAGCGAAAATTGAAACTCCAAATAGATTTATGGTTGGAGATGTTAAGCAAAGTATTTACAGATTTAGACAAGCAAAGCCAGAAATATTCTTAGACAAGTACGCTACTTATGGTACAGAAAAGGGCGAAAAAAATAGAAAAATAATGCTTTATAAAAACTTTAGGAGTAGAAAAGAGGTTATAGACAGTTGTAACTATGTTTTTGAAAATATAATGAGTAAAAATATAGGTGAAATTGAATATACAAAGGATGAAGCATTAAATCTGGGAGCTTCTTTTAAAGAAAATCTAGAAGAAAAAGTAATTGTGGGGGGACCTACAGAAATTCATCTAATGGAGAAAGCTCAAAAAACTATAGAAGAAAATCAAAATGATGAAGAACAACCAGAAGAAGAATTAGATAACATACAATTGGAAGCTCGTATGGTTGGGAAAATTATAAAAAATTTAATGGCACCAGATGAAGAAGGAAATACATATAAAGTTTATGATAAAAAGCTAGATGATTATAGAGTAGTGGATTTCAAAGATATAGTAATATTACTTAGAGCTACATCTGCATGGGCACCTGTATTTGCTGATGAATTGATAAACATGGGTATACCTACTTATGCAGATACAGGTATGGGGTATTTTGATACTATTGAAATTAAAACTGTAATGTCGTTTTTAAGAATAATAGATAATCCGATGCAAGATATTCCACTATTATCTGTTTTAAAATCACCAATACTTCCTTGTACATCATTTACACCAGAAGATTTTATAGATATCAGATTAGAAAACAATAACACTAATCTTTATGAATGTATGAGATTAATAAGTGAAGGTGAAGAAGAGCAAAAGAAGGAAATAAGAGAAAAATGTAGAAGTTTCTTAAGTGAGTTAAAAGAATATAAGGAAAAATCTTTATATATGAGTACGGATGAATTTTTATGGCACTTATACATGAAAAGTGGCTACTATGCTTATGTTGGAGCACTTCCTAGTGGAAGTCAAAGACAAGCTAACTTAAAGATTTTATTTGAAAGAGCAAAACAATTTGAAGAAACTAGCTTTAAGGGTATTTTCAACTTTATAAACTTTATAGATAAAATTAAAAAATCCAATTCAGATATGGGAAGTGCGAAAACTCTTGGAGAAAATGCCAATGTAGTGAGAATAATGTCCATACATAAAAGTAAAGGTCTAGAGTTCCCAATAGTGTTTTGCTCTGCCATGAGTAAAAATTTCAATACTATGGACTTTAAAAAGGACATGTTATATCACTATGAATTAGGTTTTGGCCCACAACTTGTAGACATAGACAGACGAATATCTTATCCAAGTATTGCAAAAGAAGCATTAAAATATAAAATGAATTTGGAAAATCTTTCGGAAGAAATGAGAATTTTGTATGTTGCCTTAACAAGAGCTAAAGAAAAACTTATACTAACGGGAGCTGTAAAAGATATTCCAGGAGCACTTCATAAATGGGGGAAAAGCTTAGATGGAGATAATCCTGTTTCTCAATATGATGTGCTAAAGGCTAAAAACTATTTAGATTGGATTATGCCTTCTGTATTAAAGCATAAGGACTTTAAAGAAATAAGGAAGGCTTATGACATAGATGTATTATCACAATCTAACCATGATTCCAAGTGGTCATTAGATACTTGGGAAAGAGATGATGTAATAGTGGAAGAAAAAGAAGAAGAAACTAATATAGAATCTTTGTTGAAGGAAATGGAAGAAAAAAGTGTTGATGCTGATCATAGTTCAAAGATAAGTGAAAAATTAAACTATGCTTATCCTTATGAAGAAAGTGTAAAAGTTTCGGCGAGTATATCTGTATCAGAAATAAAAAAAATGCAAAGTACACATGAGGAAGACTATTCAAAGCCTTTGTATGAAGAGAAAGTAACTTTAAAAAGGCCATTATTTATTCAAGAAAGTGAAGCAAAAAATAAAATAAACCCACTGGAAAGGGGTACAATAGTCCATTTGGTTATGGAAGTTCTAGATTTAAATAGAATAAATACAATTGATGAAATAAAAACTCAAATTAAAGATTTAATTAAGAGGGAAATAATAAGTGAAAAACAATCACTAGTTATTAATCCTTTCAAAATATATAAATTCTTTAAATCTAATATAGGTAAAAGAGCACTAGCATCACACTTTATAAAAAGAGAGCAAAGTATATATTCTCAGATAAAAATGAATGATATTTATCTAAATAATGAAGATATTCAAAATAATAGGGCAACATATGAAGAAGAGAGTCTAATGCTTAGAGGTATCATTGACTTATATTTTGAAGAAGATGATGAAATAGTAATAGTAGACTATAAAACGGACTATATAGATGAAGATAATAAACAAGAGGTAATAGATAGATATAGAAAGCAATTAGACTTATATGCAGAAGCTTTAAATAAGCTTACGGGTAAAAAAGTTAAGGAAAAATATTTATATCTATTTAATATAGATGAAGAAGTTAAATTATAAAAATTAAGGAGGAGCCATGAAATTTATTCATACATCAGATTGGCATATAGGTAAAAATCTAGAAGGCCATTCAAGATTAGAAGAACAAGAAAAGTTTTGCAATGATTTTGTAAAAATTGTTGAAGAAAACAATATAGACATGGTTATTATTGCTGGAGATGTGTATGATACTTCAAATCCTCCAGCTGGAGCAGAAACTTTATTTTATAAAACAGTTTGTAGATTAGCCGATGATGGAAATAGATGTGTATTAATTATAGCAGGTAATCATGATAATCCAGAAAGATTAACTGCTGTATCACCTCTTGCAAAAGAGCAAGGAATCATAATTCTAGGTTATCCACTAAGTAGCGCAACTGAGGAAAAATATAAAGGTTATGAGATTGTGAAAGCCAGTGAGGGATGTTTAAAATTAGACATCAAAGGAGAAAAAGTAACTGTAATTACACTACCTTATCCTAGTGAAAAAAGATTAAACGATGCTATCAAAGATGTGGAAAGTGAAGAAGAATTACAAAGAACTTATTCTAATAAAATAGGAGATATATTTAGAAAATTAGAAGAAAATTTTGAAGAAGATAGTATTAATATAGCAGTATCTCATTTATTTGTATGTGGAGGGGATCCATCTGATTCAGAAAGACAAATACAACTGGGAGGAAGCCTTGTAGTTGATAAACGTGATTTACCACAAAATACTCAATATACAGCCTTAGGTCATTTACATAAACCACAAAAGGCATCTGAAAGGCTTAATGTTTACTATTCGGGATCACCATTACAATATAGTGTAAAAGAGAGAATTTATGCTAAGGGAGCAAATATAGTAGAAATACATGCGAAAGAAGAACCTGTAATTGAAACAATATACTTTAATAATTATAAACCTATCGAGGTTTTTAAATGTAATGGCATAGAAGAGGCCTTAAAAGTATGTGAAGAAAATAAAGATAGAGATATATGGTCTTATTTTGAGATAAAAACAGATGAAGTTATAAGTCAAGAAAATATAAAGAAAATGAAGGGATATCTAAAGGATATTATTGAAATAAAGCCAATTATTACATCTGATTATGATGAAGAAGAAATTGATTTAAAGGAAAAATCTATGGCTCAATTATTTAATGATTTTTATAAATTTAAGGAAAAATGTGAACCAAGAGGCGAACTCATGGACTTATTCTTAAACATAGTAAGTGAAGAAGGTGAAAACGATGAAACCAATTAAACTGGAGTTAATGGGGCTAAATAGTTATACTGATAAACAAACTATAGATTTTGAAAAACTAACCTCAAGGGGTTTATTTGGTATTTTTGGTAATACAGGAAGTGGAAAATCTACCATATTAGATGCCATAACTATAGCCTTATATGGGGATATTTCTAGAGATACTACAGATTATATTAATTCTAGCTGTGATAAGGCGATTGTAAAGTATGAGTTTGAAATAGGAAGTAAAAATAATAGAAAAAGATACTTTGTTGAGAGAACCATAAAAAATAGTGCAACTGGAGGAACGAAAACTTCTCGAGTACTTTTAGGTGAAATAAAAGATAGCGGTGGTGTAGATGTACTAGCTGACAAAGTGGGAGAAGTAAAAAGTAAAATTCAAGATATTATAGGATTAACTTCTGATGACTTTACAAGATCTGTAGTTTTACCTCAAGGTAAATTTAGTGAGTTTTTAAAATTACAAGATAGAGATAGAAGAAAAATGTTAGAGAGAATATTTAACCTTGAAAAATATGGTGAAAAACTTTCTAATAAAGTAAAAGCAAGAAGAAATGAAGCTAAAGAAAAGATAACTAGTTTAAATGGAAAACTTAGTCAACATGAGGGAATTACAGAAGAACTATATGAAGAGACTATAGAAGAACTTTTACAATCTAAAAAAATGGAAAAGTTAAAGAATGAAGATTTAGCAATAGCTGAAAAGGAATTTGAAGAAAATAAAATAATATTTGAAGATCAAAAGTCTTTACAAAAATATATAGATAGAAAATCTCAAATAGATTTAAAAGAAAAAGAAATAAACACCAAAAGAGAAGCAATAGAAAGAAGTGAAAGAGGAGAAACTATTATTCCTCATATAAATGATATAAAAATATTAGAAAAAGATATATATGAAAATTCAAATGAAGTACAACGATTAGAAGGTATCATAACTAATATTAAAAAAGAAATAGATTTATTATCAATAAGATACGAAGATGCAAAAAAAGAAAAAAATGAAAAGATACCTTTATTAATTGAAGAAAAAGGTAAGCTTCAAAGAGGTATAGAACTTGAGGAAAAAATAGAGATTTTAAATTTTTCTATTAAAGAGCTTAAAAAAGAAATTGATATAGAAACTAAGGTAAAAGAAGAACTGAAAAAATTAATAACAGATTTACAAAATCAAGTTGATAGTAAATATAAAAAAATTCAAGACAATAACAAAAATATTGAATCTTTAAGAATAAGTACTCAGCTAAAAGAAAATATATTTGAAGCTTATAACAAAGAAGAAGAGTTAAAAAAAATAGGTGCTGAAAGAGAAGAAAATAAGAACTTATTAAAAGATGTGAACAAAAGAATAGAAGATTTAAAATTTAGAAATATTGATGTTGAAAAAAATAAATCATCTGTAAATATAAAATTGAAAAGACTTCTAGAACATCAAGAAACTTTAAATAGAAGTTGTCCGGGAGACAATAAGATAATATCAAGTGAAAAGGAGTATCTACATAATTTAAAATCAAGATTAGAAAATACAAAGGATTATGAGAAACAAATTAACTCTATTAAAGACGATTTAAATAAAAATGAAAAGAGTAAATTTGATAATCAAAGATACTTAAACGAATCTAGTATAAAATTAGAAAGAATTAATAAGGCTATAGACGACTTAAAAGAGGAACAGGGAAATTTAATATATCAAAATATGGCATCTTATCTAAGACAAGAATTAAAAGACAATGAGCCTTGCCCTGTTTGTGGTTCAATTCACCATGAAAAAATTTATATTAGTGCTAATTTTGAAGAAGCAAAATTAGTAGAAGAAAAAATTAAGAAATTAGAAGATGAATATAGTAAAGAAAAAAGAGATTATGATGAATTGGCTTTAAAAAATAGAGAAATTAATTCTTTTGAGAGTATAAAGAGAAAGACTTTAAATGAATTAGAAAGTAAGTTAGGAGATTATAATTCTTCATCACTTGAGAAAGAAATAGATATAAAGCAAAAAGAATTAAAAATCCTAGAAGAAAAGGTATCATCTTGGGAAGAGGACAAAAATAAAACCATAGAAGAAATCTACAAAATAAAAGATTTAAAATATGATGTAGAAAAAGAAGAAGTAAAAATAAAAGAAAATTTAAATTTAGATAGAAAATTAAGTATAGAACTAAAAGATAAGATAGATAACTTAAATAATAAGTATGATAATCTCAATTTAGAATACTTAGGATTAAAATCTAAAGTTAAAGTTAATGATTTAGCAGTTAAGGTAAAAGAAATTGGCGAAAATGAAAAGAAAGTTGAAAAATTAAATAAGGAAATGTCAATTTTAAATAAAGAAAAAGAAGACCTAGATAAAGAATATAAAGAGAAAGAGAGTTTATTTAATGAAATTGATAAAAAACTTTCTAACTTAGTTCAACATAGGGATACTAAATATAAAGAAGTGAAAAATAAGGAAGAAGAATTGAATAAAATTGCTAAGGGAATTTCACCAGCTAAGTTATTACAAGCTACTATAGATAATATTGATAGAATTACAAATAATGAAAAAGAATTACACGAAGCATTAACTAATAAAAAACATGGTTTTGATGAAAATTCTAAATTGAAAAGTAGTAAAGATGGTGTATTATCTCAAGCTAAAAAGCAACTAGAAAGTAAAACTCAAACTTTAACAACATTATTAATAGATAATAAATTTGACTCTGTTAATTCTGTTGAAAAATCTATTTTACCAAAGGAAGAAAAGGATAAGTACAAAGGGGAAATAGAATATTTTGATGAAGAGACTAAATATTTAATAGTAAAGATATCTGATTTAAATAAAAAATTAAATGGAAGAAGTATAAAACCTGAAGAGTTTGAGAATCTTCATATTTCAATTAATTCATTAAAAAATCAAATAGCTACTTTAAGAAAAGAGATTGGTTCAAAAGAAAATGAACTTAAAAATATTGAAAAATCTTTATTATCAATAAAAGAATTAACTAAAGAGGTTAAAAATGTTGACCATGAATTATCCTTACTAGATGAGATTAATAAATTGATAATGGGTAATAAGTTTGTAGAATATGTGGCTACGAATCAACTTAAATACATTGCATTGGAAGCATCAAAAAGATTAGGTTCAATAACGAGAGGAAGATATGCACTAGAAATCGATGAAAATCTGAATTTTATAATGAGAGATAATATGAATGGAGGGCAGAGAAGAAGTGTTGATTCATTATCAGGAGGAGAAACATTCTTAACATCTTTATCATTAGCCTTAGCACTATCATCTCAGATACAATTAAAAGGAAGTAGTCCATTAGAGTTCTTCTTCTTAGACGAAGGTTTTGGTTCTTTGGATACTGAGTTACTAGAAGTAGTTATGGAGTCTTTAGAAAATCTTCATAATGACCAACTAAGTATAGGTATAATTTCACATGTGGAAGAATTAAAAAATAGAGTACCAGTAAAGCTTATAGTAAGTCCATGTGATGTTGGAAAAGGATCTAGAGTAAAAATAGAATATAGCTAAAATAAATTTGATAAAAGAACCGGCCCTGAGGGGTTGGTTCTTTGTGAGTAAAGAAAAAGAGGCACCTACTGGGGGAATAGTAGATGCCTTAAAAAATATATACTTATTAGGGGGAGAGATATATAATTTCCGCTCTCATATATAATTCTTTCCGTATTTTAGAATTTTATACATTTTTTTTCGAAGCTCAGAAATAAATATCAACAAAGGAGTAACAACAAAATATTATTGTTATAAGAAAGACTCTCTCTTAGCCTTTCTTAATTATAATATATGTGAAAACTCATAAAATGACACAAAATGATAAAAAAAACTTTTTTTCGTTATATTTTATTTGGTGCAATTTTATTAAGGCTATATTTTCATAATAAAGAAGATATTTATTGTAAGTTTAAATTAATAAGGGACAAAATGGATATAATATTTATTATGGCACTATAATAAAATTAATTAATTCAAAATAATATAAAATTATGCTATAATACTTAATAATATAAAAATATACATATAGGAGAGTGGTAAGGGTTGGATAGTTCGACCAGTAGTTTGATTCAGATAATTTTATTAGTAATTTTATTAATAGGGTCAGGATTTTTCTCTGCATCTGAGACAGCATTAATGTCACTTAGCAGAATAAAAATAAGACATATGGAGGAAGATGGAGTTAGAGGAGCAAAGTTTGTGGGTTCTTTATTAGAAGATTCAAATAGATTGTTAACATCAATATTAATAGGTAATAATATTGTGAATATAGCAGCAACTTCTATAACAACTTCATTATTTACTACCACATTAGGATTAGGAGCTCAAGGTGTGGCGATGGCTACAGCTTTAATGACTGTATTGGTTTTAATCTTTGGTGAAATAACACCAAAAACAATATCAGCAAATACTCCAGAAAAAGTATCTTTAATGGTTGCTAAACCAATTAAATTTTTTATGGTAATATTAAAGCCAGTAGTTGGAATATTTAATGTTATTACAAAAATAATATTTAAACTTCTTGGGGTACCTGATAATGGTGTAAGACCATTCATTACAGAAGAAGAATTAAAAACTATGGTAAATGTAAGTCATGAAGAAGGCTTATTGGAAATAGAAGAAAGAGAAATAATTAACAATGTCTTCGAATTTGGAGATATGCAAGCAAAAGAGGCTATGGTTCAAAGATTAGATATTGTAGCAATTGATTTAGAAGATAGTTATGACGAAATAATAGAATTATTTAAAACAGAAAAATTAAGTAGAATGCCTGTATATGAAGAAACAATAGATGATATTATAGGTATATTAAATATAAAAGATGTAATATTCTTGAATGATGAAGAAATAGCTAACTTTGATGTAAAAGAATATATGAGAGCTCCTTTCTTCACTTATGAATTTAAGAAAATTACTCAACTTCTAGAGGAAATGAAAAAAGACAAAAGCCAAATGGCCATTGTAGTAGATGAATATGGTGGTACAGCAGGTTTAATTACCATAGAAGATTTAGTAGAAGTTATAGTTGGAGATATAGAAGATGAATATGACGAAGAGGAAGATGAAATCGAAGTAATAAGCTCTAATGAATTCCTTGTTGAAGGAAGTACTAAAATCAGCGATGTAAATGAAGTCTTAAATATTAACTTAGAATCAGAAGAATTTGACTCCATAGGTGGATATATCATAGGATATATCAAACACATACCAGAAGAGAATGAACTTATAGAAGTAGATGGAGTTAAATTTAATATAGAATCAGTAGATAAAAACAGAATAAAGAAAATCAGAATAATGTTATAACAAATAAAGCACTGTTTTTAAACAGTGTTTTTATTTACACTTTTAGCAATAGATAAATAAAGATATATTATTGGTTATATAAATAAAGTTAGTTTTGTATATTAAAATCGTATTAAGCATATAATCAAAAATAGAGAGAGGAATGATGTGTATGTCTGTATTGAACAGCTCTTTTTTACATAGGTTAAAAAACAATGTAATATTTTTCGTTATATATTCAGTATTATTTTTATTAATAGTAAAGACCTTTGGATATATAGCTCCATTTTTTATAGCAGGTTTATTGGCAATTATCATAAATCCCATATCAGAGAAGCTAAAAAGAAGATTTAAAATAAATAAAGGTATATCAACTTTATTTCTAAGTTTATTAGGTGTTGGATTAGTTATATTTTTAGCATCATTCTTATTAGTAAAAGGAAGCCAGCAGCTAGTTTCATTTTTAAATAACATAGATAGCAATAGTTACTCATACATTGGAACTATGGTAAATGACTGGGTCAATAATTTGGATAAATATGTTAATTATTTTCAAGGTATAGCTAATAATAGTATAGATATTGAAGGATTAGTAGCTAATTATGGTAAGAGTCTTGCAGATATAGCTAAGACAATGTTATCTAAAATAATAAATTTAGCAACATCATTACCAACGGTAGTACTTATCATAATAACATTATTTATGTCTACATATTTTATAGCTAAGGATTTTGATAAAATAGAAAATGGATTTCTAAGTATTTTTACAGATGATACAAAAATAAAAGTACGTAGAGTTAAGAGTGAAATAATGTACTCCATAAAAGGGTACATAAAGGCATATACAATTTTAATGAGTATTACATTTTTAGTTATATGGATAAGTTTTTCTGTGTTTAAGGTTCCTTATGGATTACCTTTAGGTATAATTGGAGCATTACTCGATCTAATACCTTTCTTAGGTATAATTGTAATATTTGTTCCAGTTATAATTTATTACTTTGTTATAGAAAACTATTTTGTTGCCATAGGAATAGCAGTAGTATTTATAGGATTGTCAATACTTAGACAAATCTTAGAACCGAAGTTAGTATCAGCTAATGTTGGTATAAGCCCATTGCTTACAATAGCTGCAATATTTATAGGCATACAAGTTGGTGGAATATTAGGAATAATATTCTGTTTAGGATTATTAGTTATGCATGACATATTAAAAAGAGTAGATATATTATAATAAAAATGGCTAACTGTAAAGTTAGCCGTTTTTTTGATTAATATACTTGTCTGAATCGATAACAAAATGATTTACCAAAACATACTTCAGGAGAAGTATGTTTTTAATTGTAAGGAAATTATATGTTATCTGT
>OKWN01000321.1_pt1 | contig 26135 bp, 25 predicted proteins | sample 1607151 | NCBI WGS metagenome assembly OKWN01 (sample SAMN07501046, study PRJEB24779) | human gut metagenome | isolation source: stool | host: human infant | place: USA: Pittsburgh, PA | reverse complement strand
CATCATTAAAACAATAGTTCCAAATTTCCATTATATTATTTTGATCACATTCACTAGCAAACCTAATATTCATAAATCTTATACCTCTCTAACAGTATATTTTTCTACAAATCTAACCGGGTGGTAAGAAAGTTTAGCTTTTCTAAGACCTTCTATTCCTAAATCCTCTTCTCTGTTTACAAATTCTACATCACTAAATTCATGAACTAAGAATTGTTGATTTATAAATGGATATAGTCCTCTTATACTTGGATTAGCTTTTTCTATATGAATTAGTGCCATATCAGGATTTATATATTCTCCCATAGTGAAAGCTTCTAATTTTCCATCTATAAATATACCTGCTATTTTAAGTTTGTCTTTTAAGACACTGTAGTTTTCAAATAACTTTTTAATTCCTATAAGTTCTTCTTCCATCTCTTCATCTATTTGACCATTCTCTTCTTTATTGCTAGTCCATTCTTGCACCAAGGCTAAACAAGCATCAAAATCTTCTTCATCAAGTAATCTATATTCATATCTTCCTTCATACTCTTTTATGAAGTAATTTATGTGGTTTCTTTTCTTTACGTTTTTTCTACCTTTTAGTTCTCTCATGCTTTCCCCGTCATAAACATAATCGAATAAATCTCTTTCTTCAGTATAATCAAACTTTCCTGGGTAATTTTCTTTTAAAAATTCTACCACTTCTTTTGTTATTCCTCTAAAGTAAATCTTCTTTTGTTCTTTTTCAAAATAATCAACAACAAATTCTATAACTCCTGGCATATCTTCTTTTTTCGCTAATGGTAATATTGAGAATGTATTTCCTTCGTACTCTGCAACTATCACAGCAAATCCATCTCCTATATAGTAACCAGTTTTATATAAATGTTGCCACATGTATAATGTATTGAAACAGTATTCACATGCTTCATAATCTACTAAATCGAAATATGGATTAAGAAGTTCTCTAGATTCCATACTTATGTCTTTAAAAATCATAATTTCCTCCTAATTTATTGCTCTAAATTCTATGTTAAATAGTAATTTTACATTTGTACTTTATTATTAAGTATTTTCGTTCAAAATTAAATTTAATATATATGATACCCTAACAATATATATATAAACATTTTATTTGAAATCAAATAACTTTTTATTTTATTCATTGTATATAATAGCACTTTTATCCAAATGTAACAAAATTTTTTGATATTTTTTTAAATTTATATTTGATAAGTGTATAACAATCTATATTTTACCTAATAATTGTGAATAAAATATGAAGAATAATTATTAGGAGGACTTATATTTGGTTAAGAAAATTAAATGTATAATAATAACTTTACTTCTTTTATTATGTTGTGGCTGTAATCCATATAAAGAATTTTTATCTGTACATATTATAGATGTTGGACAAGGAGATTGCATTTTAATACAAACGCCTAAAGAAAAAAATATATTAATTGATGGCGGAGATGAAAGTACTTATAAAATCATAAAAACTTATCTAAAATTTAATAAAGTGAAAAACTTAGATATAGTTATAGCTACTCACTTGGACAAGGATCATATTGGTAGTTTGGATGAGATTATTACTAATTTCAATGTAAATAAAGTTTATACACCAAATCAAAAAGATGATTCTTCTCATTATTATAATCTAGTAGAAGCATGCGAAAATAAAAATCTCAAAATTAATTATTTAAGTAAAGATGATTACATAAAAATAGACAACAACACAATTATAAATGTACTTAGCCCATCTTATATACAAGATAATAATAACCAAAATTCTATTGTTTTTAACTTAGAATACAATGATATGGATTTTTTATTTACAGGAGATTGTGAAGAACCAAATGAAATAGAAATGACTAGTTCATATAAACTTGATGATATTGATTTTTTGAAGGTGGCTCATCATGGAAGTAGTTCGTCTTCTACTGATGACTTTATAAAAGATAGCAGTCCTTCCATTGCAGCAATTTCTTGTGGTTACAAAAATCAATATGGTCATCCACATAAGTCAACTTTAGATACTTTAAAAAAATACGGTGCTAAGACACTTCGTACTGATATTAACGGAGATTTAGTATTTTATAGTGACGGTTACAAGATTTTTACTACTAAAAAATATAAGTAACTTATAAAATAAAAAACTGCATTGAAAAATGCAGCCTTTTATTTTATATCTTAGTAAATTTTAAAACAAGTTTAAATAAGTCCCCTTGGATATCAAATTCTACTTTTCCACCTTGTATATTTGCTAAACTTTTTATTATACTTAGGCCTAGACCATGACCTTCCATATTTCTTGATTTATCACCTTGAACAAATCTCTCACCTATTGTATTAACATCAACATCTATACCATACTTGCTAATATTCTTAAATGTTATTTCAACATTTTCTTCTTTTTTAATTATATCAACATAAACTCTTGTGTCCTCTAGTGAATACTTATTTATGTTACTAAGTATATTGTCAACAATTCTTATGGTTTTATCTTCATCTAAAAATAATGTTACATCTTCTTTGGGAACATTTAATTTTATATCTAAATTAGAGCTTTTAAATTTATCGCTATAAATTTCTATTTCATTTTTTATAAGCTCATTTATTTTTATTTCCTTTTTTTTGACTACTAAACCTTCATAATCTGTATCTACAGTTTCATTCAAGTCTTTTATTAAAATATTTAATCTTTCTAACTTTTTTTCTAATATTTCAATTTGTCCTTTTTTCTCTTTTTCGCTCAATGTTTCATTTTTTAATATGTAAATTGAATTGATAATAGAAGTTAAAGGTGTTTTCAAATCATGAGATAAATTAGTTATTAAATAATTCTTATTTTGATAAAGTTCTTTTTCTTCTTTTGTTATATCTTCAATTTTTCTAAATAGTGTTTTTATTTCCACAAGAATATGCTTAAATCCCAATCCCCAAATAAACTCTATTCCATCTCCATCGCCTATAAGCTCCGCCATAGAATCTTCAATTTTATTAAAATCTCCATTTTCCACTTCTTCTATGGCATCTTCCAAAGCTCCACTTATCATAGCTATTCTAAATTGGATTATTAAAAGTCCAATTAATTTTATAATTGTTTTTGTTACAATAGTTATTATAAGTATATTGAACCAAATCTGTAAATTTGAAGTTATATAGTTTATTAAGCTAATTGAAAATATTGTATTTAAAATGTATGTGCACCATTTTTTAAATATTTTCTTTTTTATAATCATTTCTCCCTCTTCATTACTGTTCGCTGACAAAGCGTAAAGTTGAACTGTTTTCACTATTAAACTTACTCCGGTTAACCCTATTATTGCATATATCAATATTAATAAATAATATCCTACACTATTTGCCATAGGACCATTAAGAAAGCCTCCAAGTCCAGTTTCAAAAATACCATATGATAATTTTAAGTTTTTCCTTACCCATACACAATAAATTAATAATAATAAGTACCAAGTTAGTTTTTCTATAAATAAAGGGTTTATTAGTTTTCCCCTATACTTTAATTCTTCTTCACTTAAATATTTTAATTCTTCATCGTGAGAATAAATATATTTTTCTATCATTTATATCTCACTCCTTTCATCCTTGTAGCCCTTTGTTTTTAAACAACAAAGTTACTTTAAACATATCTCCATCTATGTCTATATCAAACTTACCACCTTGCACTTCAATTAGACTGATAGCTATAGGTATTCCTAAGTTTTTATTTTCATTTATTAATTCATAAAACTTTTTAACATCCATATTTAACTCATTTTTTGAAATATTAATCAAAGTTAACTCAATATTATCTTCCATCTCTTTAACTTCAACATAGGCTCTAGTTCTCTCTTTAGCATGATTTAATATATTCTCAACCAGTATTTCAAGAACCCTCCATAATTTATCTCCATCAGCATCTATAAATATCTTCTCATTTGGAATATATTTTTTTATTTTTATATTTTTATCTTCCAATCTTCCTTCATATTCAACCAATGCCTGTTTTATTAGAGAAACTATATCAATTTTTTGAATATCAATTTCTAAGGTTTTTGTTACTGCCTTTGATAATTCAAAAAGCTCATTTATTGTGTCTTTCATTGTATAAGCTTCTTTTTCTATATAATCAAGAATTTCATCATTCATATTTTCTTTTAGACTTTTTACACCCTTATCTATATTCTCCACTGGTTTAATAAGATTTTTACCCACATCTTCTACCACTGTATTAGCCATTTTTTCACTTTGCTTTCCTTTTATAACTGCTTCATAAGTGTATTTTTCAACTTTATGCATTTCATTTAAAACCTTTTTATATTTCTTACCTAATACAAGGCTTATTTCTGATTTTTCATCAGTTTTTTCTAATATTTCTGACACACAATAACTTGTATTTGACATTTCTCTTATATGTTGTAAAAATAATATAATTCTACAATTATCAAATGTATATAATAAACTTACTTTTACAAATATTATTAAAGCAATAATTAATATTGCATCTTTTTTTCTCTGTAAGAACATGATTAATAATATTGATATTAAAATTATTAATATATTAATTGCAAGTGCAAATTTTTTAAATTTGCTTACTGTAGTTTGAAACTTTTTCGAACTTATATCCAATTCCCCACACCACCTTTAAATATCTTGGTTCTTTAGGATTTATTTCTATTTTTTCTCTAATCCTTCTAATGTGAACCATTACTGTATCTGTGCTTACACACCTTTCATCCCAGGCCTTTTCATAAATTTCTTCTGCTGAAAATACCCTTCCAGGACTTTTCATAAGCACTTCTAAAATTTTATACTCTAAAAAAGTTATTTTCTTTTCCTCCCCATCTACTATAAGCAGTTTACTTTCTAAATCTAACTTTATGCCGCCTATAGTTATAACCTTACTTCTATCTTCATTTTTAAAGTTTCCTAAATTTATATACCTTCTAAGCTGAGATTTGACCCTAGCTATTAGTTCCAATGGATAAAATGGTTTTGTAATATAATCATCAGCACCTATATTTAATCCTAGAATTTTATCACTATATTCAGATTTAGCTGTTAACATTATTATTGGTATATTTTTCTCTTCTCTTATTTTCATAGTTGCTTCAATACCGTCTATCTTTGGCATCATTATATCCACTATTACCAAATGAATTTCTTCATTATCTATAATTTCTAAAGCTTCTTTTCCATCATAAGCTTTTAGTACCCTTATATTTTCAGGCCTTAAGTACCTTTCAATAGCGTCTGGTATTTCTTTTTCATCATCTACAACTAATACATTATGTTTATTCATACTTCCTCCTAATTTATTTCCAAACTTATAAATTTATAATAATCTATGATTCTAAAAAATTTGTTTATGTATTTCTTACAAATTTCTAAAATTCACTATACTCATAACATCAACAAGAGATCCTCGTTCCACTTATAATAACGACATTACTTAAAATTTTCACGTAAAAAGTATTATACATTAAAAAAAACCCTAAAAAGGGCTTTTCATATATTATTTATTTAATAACTCATTTACGACAACAGAAGCTATTGTTAATCCTCCAACAGAAGGTACAAATGAAGTACTTCCTGGAGTAACTTTTCTTCCATTAATTATTCTTTTCTTTAGTTCTTGTGGTTGTTCTTCTGAATAAACAACCTTAAGTTTTTTTATTCTTCTATCTTTTAATTCTTTCCTCATTACTTTTGCCAGTGGACAAGTGTGAGTTTTATGTATATCTGTAACTACTATCTTCGTTGGATCTAATTTATTTCCCATCCCCATAGAAGATATTAATGTTAATCCTCTTTTATTACATTCTTCAACTAATAAAATTTTAGATGTAACCATATCTATGGCATCTATTACATAATCATAATCTTCTATTAGTATTTCATCCGTAGTTTCTTTGTTATATTTTTTAGCAACTGCTCTTATATTTAAATCTGGATTAATATCTAATAATCTTTCTTTCATTACTTCTACTTTTAATTTCCCTACAGTTGAGTGCAACGCTGGCAATTGTCTATTTATATTAGTAACATCAACATCATCAAAGTCTACTATAGTTATATTACCTATTCCAGCACGAACTAGAGCTTCTGTAGCAAAACTTCCAACTCCACCCACTCCAAATACTATAACATTTGATTTTTCTAATTTATCTATGCCTTCGTCTCCAACAATAAGGCTTGTTCTCATTGTAAAATCTTTCATATATGCATTCTCCTTAAATTTTAAATAAGTATTATTATAAATTATCTTTAATGATTTTAAAAGAAATTTTATGTATTTATTATTTATAAATATTTATTAACTACAACTTATTATACCTTATTTCTATTTTTATATAAAATCATTTCAATATATCAAAAAAACGAATCAGCTATAAAAATAACTAATTCGTCTTTTATTATTTATTTAAAACATCTAATTTAAGTAAGTCTGCCTTATCAGTCTTTTCCCAAGCAACATCTAAGTCATTTCTACCAAAATGTCCATATGCTGCTGTATTTTTAAATATAGGCTTTCTAAGTTCTAAATCTCGAATTATTGCACCTGGTCTCAAATCAAAATGCTTATTTATAAGCTCAACTAATACTTCATCAGAAACTTTACCTGTTCCAAAAGTATCAACAAATATAGATAGAGGTCTTGCTACACCTATAGCATAAGCTAGTTCTATTTCACATTTATCAGCAAGTCCCGCTGCAACTATATTTTTAGCCACATATCTTGCTGCATAAGCAGCTGATCTATCAACTTTAGTTGCATCTTTTCCTGAGAATGCTCCTCCACCATGTCTTGAATATCCACCATAAGTATCTATTATTATTTTTCTTCCTGTAAGACCTGTATCACCTTGAGGTCCACCTATAACAAATCTTCCCGTTGGATTTATATATATTTTAGTTTCTTCATCTAATAAGTTAGATGGTATTACTTCTTTTATCACTTTTTCTATTAAATTTTCTCTTATTGTTTCAGTTTCCACATCTTCGCTGTGTTGAGTAGATATAAGTATAGTATGAACTCTAAGAGGAGTATTTCCTTCGTATTCTACAGTTACTTGAGTTTTACCATCCGGTCTTAAGAAATCTAAAGTTCCGTTTTTTCTAACTTCTGTTAATTTTCTTGATAATTTATGAGCTAAAGATATAGGTAATGGCATTAGTTCTTCTGTTTCGTTGCACGCAAAACCAAACATTATACCTTGATCTCCCGCTCCTATAGCTTCTATTTCATCTTCACCTTGTTCACCGGTTCTATTTTCTAAGGATTCATCTACCCCCATGGCAATATCTGATGATTGTTCATCTATAGCTGTTAGCACACCGCATGTATCACAATCAAATCCATATTTTGCTCTATCATATCCTATTTCTCTTATTGTTTCTCTTACAACTTTAGGTATATCAACATATGCATTTGTGCTTATTTCTCCTGCTACCAATACAAGTCCCGTCGTAACAGTAGTTTCACAAGCAACCCTTGATAGTGGGTCTTGTTTTAATAATTCATCTAATATGGCATCTGATATTTGATCACATATTTTATCTGGATGTCCCTCTGTAACTGATTCTGATGTAAATAAATGTCTCGTCATGTTTCTCTCCTTATATAAGTTTATTTTTTTTTCTTTTTTTCACGATTTTTTATTAAATTATCGGACGCAACTAAGGATAGTTCTCTTAGTATTTTGCATGCTACAATTGTAGATACGTTACTTCTATCATAATCAGGACTAAGTTCTACTATGTCGCAACCCACTAAATTTATATTTGAATTTTTTAGTATTTTAAATATTTGTTCAAACATTCTATATGTTATTCCTCCAGGTTCTGGCGTTCCTGTTCCTGGGAATATGGATGGATCTAATACATCCAAATCTATTGTTAAATAAACATTTTTACCACCTAATGTAGATACTATCTTCCAAAAAGTATCTATGGTATGAGTTTCCATATACGTATGTCTTTCTTTTAAAGCAAAATCAAACTCTTCTCTTGTCCCTGATCTTATTCCAAATTGAAATATTTTCCCATCACCTGTTATATCCCAAATTCTTTTTATTACTGTTGCATGAGAATTTTTATCATTATTATATTCTTCTCGTAAATCTGTATGTGCATCAAAATGAAGTACATATACATCACCATATTTTTCACTAATTGCTTTAAATACAGGAAGAGTAACTAAATGTTCTCCTCCTATCATAAATGGAAATTTATCATCATTAAGTATTTCTTTAGTTCCTTCATAAATTTCATTTAACACTTTATCAGTATTACCTATACTTAACTCTAAATCACCCATATCACATATATTAAAATCTTGTAAATCTAATCCCAATAGTGGACTATATGTTTCAAGTCCATAAAATTCACCTCTCATGGCACTACTTGCAAATCTAGTCCCCGGTCTATTAGAAGTAGTTCCATCAAATCCAGCTCCAAATACTATCACATCTGATTCTTCATAATCACATTCCATTTCCATAAATTGTCCAACATTGTAAAATCTATTATTTTTCATTTAACATATCCTTTACATATTGAGGCAACATAAAAGCTCCAACATGAATATCACTATTGTAATATTTAGTTTTTAATTTTAAAGCTTCCCATCTTTCTCTATTTTGATCTTTTATAGGATCATATTTTTTTGATGCAAATCCAAATAACCAATGTCCAGATGGATATGTCGGAATATGTGCTTGATAAACTTTAGCTATCGGGAATAGATTATTTATTTTTTCATAAGCTCTTTTCATTTCTTTTGCATTAAAGTCAAAATATGGACTTTCATTTTGATTTACAAGAATTCCTTCGTCAGACAATATTCTGTAACAATTATTATAGAAATCAACTGAAAATAATCCTTCTCCTGGACCTATTGGATCAGTTGAATCAACTATTATTAAGTCATAAGTCTTATCTTTAGAGTTTTTAACAAAAGCAACCCCATCTTCGTAATATAAGTTAACTCTTTCATCATCTAATTTGCATGCACAAATATCTATAAATTCTCTTGATGCATCTACTACCATCTTATCTATTTCAACCATATCTATATTTTCAATTTGAGGATATCTAGTAAGCTCTCTTACTGTTCCTCCATCTCCACCACCTATAACTAATACATTTTTAATATTCATATTAGTAGACATTGGAGTATGAACTATCATATCATGATAAATAAATTCATCTTTATAAGTTACCATCATTAATCCATCTAATGTTAAGAATTTCCCATATTCTTTACTCTCAAAAACATCCACCCTTTGAAAATCTGACTGTCCACTAAAAAGTTGTTTATCAACCTTTATGGAAAAACGTACATTATCTGTCCATTCTTCTGTATACCAAAATTCCATAAATTTTCCTCCATTTTGTTATTTTATAACTATATATTTTATCTATATCTCTGTATTTGTATAATTTTTATTTTTATGTTAAAATATTATTTCGATTTTTATTTTATATTTTTATTTTATATTTAGGTATTAATTTGCTTATATAGCTTCTGGCTTATGACTAATTTTACCTAAATCTTTTTTTGCAAATTTTTGTATTTTACTTGTCAATCCTCTTGGTATTTCTGTTGATTCACTTCTTTCAGCTTCTAATAATTCTTCTAATAATTCAAAGCTTTTCCATGGATCAATATCTCCACATGTAAAGAAATCCGCTGCTGCATACCCATACTCTGGCCATGTGTGTATTGTTAAATGCGATTCAGCTATTATTACTGCACCTGATACCCCCCATGGATTAAAATGATGGAAAACCGAATCAACTATTGTTGCCTTTGCATTTAATGCTGAATTGTTCATATACTCTTCTATAAGTTTTGGATTTGATAACATCTTCTCATTGCAGTTATAATATTCTACTAATATATGACGTCCTAATGTCTCAAATTTCATATTATTCACTTCCTTTGTTCTATTTTTCTTTTATTACCAAAATTGTATTTAGTTCTTTATCAAGCATGTCCGTTAAATGTGCATTACTCTTTTTAAGAACTTTTATATACTCTAGAATTTCTCTAGTTATTATTTCTCCTGGCGATATTATAGGAATCCCTGGGGGATATGCCATAATATTTTCTCCGCATATTCTATCAACAGAATTTTCAATCTCTATACTTTCCTTTTCACTGTAGTAAGCATCTCTTGGGTTCTTTTCTATAATAGGATTTATTTGTTTTAAAGAATAATTGTTTAATATACATTTATTTTTATTTCTTTTAGAAATAATTTCTAAAGCGTTTATAAGCCTATCAACATCATTTTTAGTAGTTCCTAAAGATATTAGTGCTAGTATATTATATAAATCCCCCAACTCTACCTGTATATCAAAATCTTGATATAATATATCATAAACTTCAAATCCCGTTATATTTAATCCATTAACATTTATGCATAACTTTGTTTCATCCAAAAATTTGAACTTATCTTTGCTATAATTACTATGATTAATAACCTTTATTCCAGGTATTTTATTAAGCTTATATTTAGCATACTTAGAAAGATTCAAAGCTTTTGATAATTGTTGTTTGCCATTTACAACCAAATTATATCTAGCTCCATCGATGCTTGACATTAGTAAATAGGATGCAGATGTAGACTGTAACATATTTAGAGTTTGGCTAACTTTTTTAAAATCAATATTTTTTTCATTAATAAGCAAAGCAGATGCTTGCGTTAAAGCTCCTCCTGTTTTATGCATACTTACAGCTGACATATCCGCTTTTAATTTCATTGCTGAGGGTGGTAAGTCATCATGAAATGTAAAATGTGCTCCATGAGCTTCATCTACTAGAACTAATACTGAATGCTTTCTACATAAACTTATTATCTTTTCTAAATCACAGCAAGCTCCATAATATGTTGGATTTAATAAAAATATCGCTTTTATATCTCTATTTTTTTCTAACTCTTTTTTCACACTTTGGTAACTTACATTCAAACTTATACCTAGCTCTTCATCAAATTCAGGTTGAATATACACTGGATTACCACCACTAAGTATTAGTGCATTAATAACTGATTTATGTATATTCCTTGGTAGAAGTATTTTTTCATTAGGATTTATTATGCTTAAAATCATCGTATGAATTGCCTGCGTTGTTCCATTTGTTACAAAAAAAGCTTTATCACATCCATAAGCTTCAGCTAATAATTCTTGAGCTTTTTTTATAATTCCATTTGGCTTAGATACATTATCCATATATGGAGATGAGTTTATATCCATTTTCATAATATTATCTCCTAAAAATTCATTTAGCACTTTAACACCCTTATTTTTCACATGACCTGGAACATCAAAACAAGCTATAGATCTATTTGAGTAATCTTTTAATCCATGCAATAAAGGTAAATCTTCTTCACTTAATTCAATATTATAATTTTCTGCAATCATACTTCAGCCTCCTTCCATCAATAAAATAGTTATTATTTCTAATTTTATAATTTAGTTTTATTAAACTTACGAAACAAATTATATAAACTTTTTAATAAAAATGCAAGAACTTTTTTATCTTAATCAACCCCTATTTTTCAATATATAAACATCAAACATAATTTTATGTTTATATTAATTTACTAAAAATTTAGTATTAATAAACACATCTTTTTATAAAATCCCAATCAATCCCCTATAAACATTTAGTTCTAATAATATAGTTAGAAATATATTATTTACTATTTTTAATTATAAAGTATACTATTACTAAACTAATATTGTTAACTAGTACTATTAAAAATATAAATCCTTAATCCTCCTTAAATCATCATATAAACAAATTATTTTACTTTATAATAATTTCAATTATAAATAAATTAGGATATATTAGTATAGAAAAAAAGCCTTAAGGCGATTATCCACCTTAAGGCCTTTTTCTATTTAACAATATATATATCTATTGTTCTTTTACCCCAGCTATTACACTGAGATTCACTATTCATAAATATATCGATTTTATTACCTTTGATTCCTCCACCACAATCTTCTGCTATAAAATAATTACCAAACTGAGGTATATATACCTTAGTCCCATATGGTATTACATTTGGATCTACTGCTATAGTTCCCCATTTAGGAACTGTACCTGTAGACGTTATGCTATCACCACTATAAGCTGTAGCCGATACTATCATTTTCTTCCCTAAACTACTGTTCGCACTACTAGTCTTCTTACTAGCAGTTTTAACTTTTTTCTTTTCTTTTATCCCTTTTTTAATTATTTTATCCTTAGCCTTTTTTGTTGTATTCTCTTCTACTAAGGTTTTACTTACTAATTTACCATCTTTATATATAACTTCATATATAAGTTCTTTTGTACCTTTTCTACCTTTTTGCGATACTTCAGTCTTTCCTTTTAATAAAGTTTTATCTTTTTTTATAACTGTATCATAAGGTATATCTTTTGTTTCAGTAATAGTCTTTTTTTCAACCTGTTTAACTTCTATTTTCATTCCATTTTTTAACGAAGTATCTAAGTCTTCACTAATTATGTCATTTGAATCGTAATCTATTTTATTTTCTTCGAGTACACCTTGTACGTCTGGTTGAAATGAATTAACTTCAATTTCCTGTCCGTCAACAACTAAAACAACTTCTTTGTTAAAGGCAATATAATTTGCTGTTACAATCCCCATAGATAATAGTCCCGATAGCATAATAGATTTTACTTTTCTATTTAGATAACTCAAACTATCTCCTCCTAAGTTTTATTTAACTTTAAATTATTCTTTCAAAGTTATTTTGTAACTAAATTGTAAACTATTTTTCACAGCTCGTCAACTTGACAAAAAATATAAAAAGTGCTTATCTAGTTTTTTCAACTATTTAAGCACTCTTTCATCAAAGTTCAACAATTAACAAAATTGTTACCTTTTATTTAAAATTATTTATATAACTCATATTTGTAATCTTTTATTCCATTAGCAAGACTATATACATTTTTAAATCCATCTAGTAGAAGAACTTTTCCTACTGTTATACTTTGATTTCCATTAACACAACATAGCAATATATCCTCATTTGTAATGCTTCTGATATATTCTAAATTATCATTTATCTCATTTGTAGGAATATTAATTGCATCGAATAAATGTCCTTCTAAGTAAAATTCTTCTTGCCTTAAATCTATTATTAATTGGAACTCTTTATTTTTTATCATTTTAATTATTTTTTTACTATTTAGTATATTAACTTTCATAATCAACACCTTACCTCCATATAAGATATTACTTTATATGATAAGATGTTACATAAAAGTATATTATTTTATATATTAGGTATTTGCCAATCAATAGGCTCCTTTCCTAATCTTATAAGTATGTCATTTATCTTAGAAAAATGTTTACATCCAAAGAATCCTCTATGAGCAGACAGTGGACTTGGATGAGGTGCTTCTAATATATAGTGTCTATTGCTGTCGATAAAAACTTTTTTCTTTCTAGCATTTCCTCCCCATAATACAAATATAACAGGGTCTTCTCTTTTATTTAATTTTTTAATTATTTCATCAGTAAAGATCTCCCATCCTTTATTTTGATGTGAGTTTGCTTCACCAGCTCTAACTGTAAGGGCTGTATTTAATAATAATACTCCTTGATTTGACCATGGAATTAAATAACCGTTATTAGGTATAAAGCATCCCAGGTCGTCTCTTAGCTCTTTATACATATTTAACAGCGATGGTGGGGTCTTAACTCCAGGTTGAACTGAAAAAGCCAATCCATGAGCTTGATTTTCCCCATGATACGGATCTTGTCCTAAAATCAATACCTTTGTATCCTTATAAGATGTATGTTTTAATGCTTCAAATATATTGTACATATTTGGATATATAATCTTACTTTTATATTCTTCAACAAGAAACTCTCTTAATTTTATGTAGTAATCCTTTTCAAATTCTTCTTTTAATAAATCATCCCAGTCATTTCCTAAATTAACCATTTTATCCTCCAAATCTTAATTAGATATAACATCTTCTTCATTTTCATTCTTATTATTATCATGTGTTGTTATTTTTATATGAATTTTATTCGGTAAACAAACTATACTTTCACTTGGTTTTGTTATAAATCCAGAGTTAACACATACTTTATCTGGACAGGATGCTTCTGTAATTTCAACTCCATGATCATGAATTTTAACGATATTATATCCTCCTTCACTTTTTATTTTAATTTCTTCATCATCATCAATACTATAAGTTTTATATAACTTATTATCAACATATATTTCTATATTTTCTCCTCTTTTAGTATTTAAAAAATAGTTAATACCAAAAGTAGTAACTATAACTAATAGAACTGCAAATATTAATATAAAGTCTTTTTTTTTCAACCTTTTACCTCCTAATCATAAATATTATTTGTAAATATTTATGATATAATTATAAATATCAAATTAAATATAACATAAAAAATTGGAGGAATCATTATGAATAAGAAAAAACTCCCAGTAATTATAGTTATTGTTATATTATTTTCTCTTTTTATGATAATTACAAATAAAAAAGAAGATAAATATTCAAGTACATATTATAATTTAGGAACTATAAATGAAATAACCTTATATGATATTACAAAAAAAGATGGAGATAGAATATTAAAAGAATGTGAAGCAATTTTAAAAGATATAGATAATAAAATGAGTTCTCAGATAACTTCCAGTGAAATATCTAAAATAAATAACAAGGCCGGAGATGCTTATGTAAAAGTATCTTCTGATACTTATTACGTTATAAAGGAATCTATAAACTTTTCTAGCCTGTCTAACGACACTTTCGACATTAGTGTAGGTCCTATAATTGATTTGTGGGCAATAGGCACAGAAAACGCAAAAATACCTGCTGAAAAAGAAATTAAAGATAAGCTATCTTTAGTTAATTACAAAGATATACTTTTAGATGACGATAATAACTCTGTAAAACTAGCTAAAAAAAATATGAAAATTGATTTAGGTGGTATTGCTAAAGGTTATGCCGCAGACAAAATATATGAATATTTAAAAGAAGAAAAATTAGAAAGAGCTTTAATAAACTTAGGTGGTAATATTTATGTTCTTGGCAACAAAGAAAACAATCAACCTTTCTCTATAGGAATTCAAGACCCAACTAAACCTCGTGGTAATTCCATTGGAAATGTTAAAGTTTCAAATAAATCTGTTGTTACGTCTGGAATTTATGAAAGATATTTAGAAAAAAATAATAAAATTTATCATCATATGCTGGATCCACACACTGGATACCCTTTTAACAATAATTTAAGTAGTGTTACTATTGTTTCTGATAAATCAATTATTTGCGACGCCTTATCTACTACAACCTTCGGTCTAGGTGTTGAAAATGGTCTAAATTTAGTTGAAAGTTTAGATGGTGTTGATGCTATTTTTATTACAAAGGATAAAAAAATATACCTAAGTAATAATTTGAAAAATAAATTCAATTTAACTGATAATAATTTTACTATTGTTAGTAAATAATAATCCTCATAAAAAATTTGCTTTGCTTGAACCAACTATCTTGTTCATATAAGCAAAGCAAAATTTTTACTTTACGCATATTAGATTTTTCATTTCTTCAAACTTTTTATCTCCTATTCCATTTACATTTTTAATTTCTTCAATAGATTTAAACTCTCCATTCTCACTTCTATGGTTTACTATTTTATTTGCTGTAGCTTCTCCTACTCCAGGTAGTTTATCAAGTTCTTCTATGGTAGCGGTATTTATATTTATTTGAGATGTTTTTGATGATTCAGCTTGATTAAAATTCCCCTCGCTTACAACCTCAGATGCGCTATCTTTAACTACCTCTCCTATTCTAGGGACTATATAATGCATTTCATCCTGTAATTTAATAGCCATATTTATACCATTTAAATCTGCTTTTTTAGTTGTTCCACCAACTTTTTCTACAGCTTTAGCAAGTCTATCGCCCTCATTTAAAGTCACTATTCCAGGTTTATTTACTGCACCACTAACATATACTGTTATTTTTTTATCAGTAGTATTATTTTCTTCTTTTTTAATTTCTTGTTCTTCCATACTTTCATCTGATGATTTTTCTTCTTCTGTTAAAACATATATATCATCTTTAGATTCAAGTTTATCCTTGATAACTAGCCCTATTGGGCATATGAATAATATTAATATAAAAATAATTATTTTCTTCTTATTCACTATTTTTATCCCTCCTCAATTTAATTATTAACAAAAATATGATATACTAAAATACAAGATTAAAATTGGGAGGTTACCTATGAAAAAGTTTTTATCTTTTTTACTAGTATTTATTCTTTCTATAACAACTTTTTCAGGTCCAATTTCTGCATTTGCTGATAACAAGGATCTATCTATTTCTTCACCTAATTCAGTAGTATTAGACTACGAAACAGGTAAAGTACTTTACGAGAAGAATGGGAATAAAAAAATATATCCAGCATCAACAACAAAAATATGGACTGCTTATTTAGTTATAAAAAATGTAAAAAATTTGGATGATCCTGTTGAGATTCATAAGGATCCTTCTGTAGATGGTTCAAGTATGTATTTAGAAAAAGGGGAAATATTTACAGTTAGGGAATTATTACAAGGATTACTAATACATTCATCAAACGATGCTGCTGAAGTATTAGCTGAATATGTATCAAAATCTACGAAAGCTTTTGCAGACTTAATGAACAAAGAAGCAAAGGCAATAGGAGCAAAAAATACTCATTTTAATAATCCTCATGGATTACCCGACAAAGAGCATTATACAACAGCTTATGATATGGCTTTAATGGCAAGGGAAGCTATGAGTAATGAGCTTATTAGAGAGATAGTTAGCACAAAATCAATAACGTTTGAAATGAATGATACACCTACTAGTAAACGTTTTATAAAAAGAACTTTCTTTAATACAAATAAGTTTTTAACTTCAACTGAAAAAATTCAATACAAAGGAAAGTCTGTAGATATAAAATACGATATAGTAGATGGAATAAAAACAGGTTATACTGATGATGCTGGAAGATGCTTATTGTCAAGTGCTGTGAAAAACGGTATGAGAGTTATCTCCGCAGTATTCAAAGATTTTGGTACAGATGTATATGTAGATTCTAGAACCCTTATAGATTATGCATTTGATAATTATTATAACCAAACAATAATCAACAAATCTGATTATACTAGGAGTAAAAGAGTTCTATTTACAAAAGAAAAAGAGCTACTTTATGAACCTGAATTCAACTATAAAATCGTTTTAGAAAAAGGTAGTAAGGCTTCTGAGAATTATACTGCTAAAGTTAATTTAGACTATAACCTCCCTGTTAAAAAAGGTGATAAAGTAGGTACTCTAGATGTATATAACGAAAAAACTTTAGAAAAAACTATAAATTTAGTGGCAAAAAATAACTTAAATAGTGTCTTTGGATTTATTACAGAAAACACTATTGTAAAATATTCACTTAAAGTTGCTTTAGCTTTAATTACTTTATTTATTATTTTTATAATTTCTAGAATAATAAAGAAAAGACAAATCAGAAAAAGAAAATCGAATACTTTCCGTAGAAAATAAAAAAATAAGATGGATAATCCATCTTATTTTTTATTTTAAATTTTTCTTTATACCTTTGTTTAATATATTCTCATAATCAATGAAGTCATATATTTCTTTATCAAAAACTTTTGAAAAACTATTTAATTCTTCTAGAGATAAATCTTCTATGGTTTTATTGTTATCTTCACAATAAATTACGATTTGCCCTACAATCCCATGAGCATCTCTAAAAGGTACATTTTTATTTACTAAGTAATCTGCTACCTCTGTAGCGTTTAAGAATCCACCTTTAACAGCTTTTTTCATATTATCTTCTTTAAGCTTTAATGTAGCTATCATTCTTTCCATTATTTGAAGACACATAGAAAGTGTATTTACACTATCAAAAAAACCTTCTTTGTCTTCTTGCATATCTTTATTATAAGCTAGCGGTAGTCCCTTCATAACAGTTAATAATGAAATTAAATTTCCATATACTCTTCCTGTTTTTCCTCTTATTAATTCTGCACCATCTGGATTTTTCTTTTGTGGCATTATTGAACTACCAGTAGAATATAAATCATCTAATTCAATAAATTTAAACTCTTGAGAGCTCCAAATTATTAGTTCTTCACTAAGTCTACTTAGATGCATCATTATTATAGAAAAGTCACTCATAAGCTCCAATAAATAATCTCTGTCGCTTACACCATCCATAAAATTATCCATAGGCTTTTTGAATCCTAATTTTTCACAAGTAACATTTCTATCAATATTATGAGTAGTTCCAGCCAAAGCCCCACATCCTAAAGGAGATTCATCTAAAATTTCCAAAGCATTATTTAATCTCTTACTATCTCTATCCAACATACTATAGTATGCCATAAGATGATGTTTAAAAGTAACTACTTGAGCTCTTTGCAAATGAGTATAACCTGGCATAATAATAGGATTATTATCCGCTACTTCCTTAAGAGTATCTTTTAGATTTTCCACATAAGAAATAATTTCTTTACACTTTTCCTTTGCAAATAATCTCATGTCTACAGCTACCTGATCATTTCTACTTCTTCCAGTATGTAGTTTTTTACCAACATCTCCTACTCTTTTAATTAAGTTAATCTCTATGAAACTATGAATATCTTCATAATTTCCAATAAGAGACAAGTTCCCATCTTCAATATCTTTTTCTATAGATTTCAAACCTTCAATTATTATTTTACCTTCTTCTTCAGTTAACAAATTAACTTTCACTTGCATATAAACATGGGCTAAACTTCCCTCAATATCTTTTTTGTATAAGATTGAATCAAAACCAAATGATTTATTAAATTCCTCCATTAACTTATTTTCTTCACTTCTAAAACGTCCTCCCCAAAGTTTCATTCATTTTCCCCCTTTAATACATGAAATTTCACATTAGTTTATATTTCTTATAATAGTATCATAAGTCTTATCTACGCACTAACAACTTTTTGTAAAACTAAACTATTAATAGCTTTTGCTACTCCACTCTCTCCATTTCTACTAGTAACATGATTAGCAATTTTTTTCACTTCTTCCTCTGCATTTCCCATTGCTACACCAGTTCCTGCAAATTCTATCATAGACAAATCATTGTAGTTATCTCCAAATGCTATAATACTTTCTCTATCTATTCCTAATAAATCCGATAGATACTCTATAGCCTTTCCTTTATGACTACCTTCGCTCATTATTTCTAAATTATTTTTCCATGATGATGTAATTTCTATTTTTTTTATGGATGTTAAATCAACTCTAGCTTGATCTAATAATTCTGTTTTTTCCATTTCCATAATATTAAACTTTAACACACTGCTATTTTTAATATCTTCTCTTAAATCTTTTTTAAATATTATTTCAGTCTTATCAGAGAAATTTTTTGCAATAAATTCTTTCATAAATATCATTTCTTCTTCAGTTTCATATTTTTGAAGTATTTTCTCATCTGTATAAATCTGATATCTAAGGTTATATTCTTCTATAATATCCATTATTTTCAAACATATATCTCTATCTATAAAATTTGAATATAAAACTTTATTTGTGATTGGATGCTTAATTATAGATCCATTAGAGGATATTATAGGCATTACATCCTCTAGAAAGTTTACATGATCTTTAGCTGAGTCATGAAATCTTCCTGTTGCAAAAACTACTTTAATCCCCATTTTTTCTGCTTCTTTCAAAGCATTCTTATTTTCATCTGTAATTTGATGATTTTCTCCTAAAACAGTTCCATCCATATCTGTCACTATTAATTTATAATTCTTCATAATAACTTTACCTCTTTTTTATTTAGTTATGTTATATTTTATCATATAAATAAAAAACCTTGAAATTAAAAAATATAGTATAAATATAAAATAATTTATACTATATTTTTATTAAGCTTAATTTGTTATTTCATCTTCATTTGTAACAACTTCTAGCTCTAATAAACCTAGCTTTTTAGCTAATAATTTCGTTGTACTTCCTTGTAATATAAGTGTAATTAATATAGTCATAAATACTATAGATGATATTATTTCACTCCCCGGAACTTTCATTGACGTAATTATTCCACAAAGAGCTGCTGGTATAACTCCCGTCTCTCTTACCCACATCATAAATAATATTTGCTTTTTATTCCACTTAGCCTTTCTGTCTACCAATGTACAAGCTAGCACACATACAGGTCTTACTATAAATATCAACCCTAAAACAGATAATAGTGAAGGTATAAAATATTTAAATAATTCACTAAGTTGAACTTGGCTACCTAAGATTATAAATATACACATTCTACAAATTGTACCTACAGTTTCTACCACGTTACAATCAGCATCATAATGCTTTTGGCTAAGCCACATTTTAAAATTCTGTTTATTACCTGTAACCAAACCTACTATAAAACATGACATATATCCACTTCCACCTAAGTAAGTAGAAAGTTCATATGCTATTATTACTGATAAGATTGATATTATAGGTGTATAATCTTTAAATATCCCTTTTGGGCTATCATTAACTAAAAATAATAAAACTAATCCTGTAATTAAACCTACAATTACTCCAACGATAACCATAATACAAAGATTGTATATATTTTCTTCCATAGAAAAATGTCCACCCATAATTATAGACAATATGGCAACTGTCATTATAGCTCCTGTGGCATCATTTAGCGCTGATTCGCTAATTACAGTTTGTTTAACTTTTTTATCTATTTTAACTTGATTAAATATTGGTACAATTGTTGCTGGATCTGTAGATGCGATTATTGATCCTGCCAAAAGGCATGTCATAAAGCCAATTTGAAAATTAAACCCTACAATTTTAGCCATAAAAAAGGATGATATTACTACCCCTAAGGTCGATAAAAGAAATACTGATATTTTAACGTTTTTCAGCACCTTCAAACTTACTTCTTTTCCACCTAAATATAAAATAAATGCAGATCCAAATGTTAATATCAATTGATTTTCCAATTGAAATTGAGAAATATCAATAACTTTAAGAACTGATGGTCCCAATAAAATACCTACTATTAAAAACAGCACTACGTCTGGTATATTTATTAACTCACTCCCTTTACTGCATATAATCCCAGTAATTGCTATAGTGGCAAATAAAATTAATAACTTATTACATGCTATTGCATGAATGGATGTTTCCATACCCCCATCTCCTTTTTCATATCTCTTAACAAACTAATGCTTTTATATAGTATTAATTATAAATAAAAAATGACCATCTGTGATGGTCATTTTTGTTAAATTTATGTTATATTTTTTATTATTCAACAACTGCTATTACTTCTATTTCAACTTTAACGTCTTTTGGTAATCTAGCAACTTCAACACAAGCTCTAGCTGGTTTGTTTTCACCGAAGAATTCAGCATATATTTCATTTATTTGAGCAAATTCATTCATATCTTTTATGAATACTGTAGTTTTAACTACATCTGAGAAGTCAGCTCCAGCTTCTTTTAATATATTTTGTACATTTGTTAATGATTGTCTAGTTTGAGCTTGAACATCTCCTTCAACTATTTCCATTGTTTCTGGTACAAAAGGAACTTGTCCTGATACGAATAATAAATTTCCAGCTTTAACTGCTTGAGAGTATGGTCCTATTGCAGCTGGTGCATTGTTAGTATGTATAACTTGATGTTTCATGTTTTTTACCTCCTAAAAAATATAATGATTAAAAACATTTTCCTCTACTATTATACTACCCATAAAAAGAATTGTATATATTATTTTTATAATTATTTTGTTTAATAAAGAAAAATAGAGCTAATGATTTATTTTTAGCTCTATTTCTTCTTATAAGTCTATATAATATAAAGTAAATTTTATTTAACAACTATATTTACTAATTTTTTAGGAACAGCAATAACTTTTACTACATTTTTTCCTTCTATTGCAGCTTTAACTTTTGCATCTTCTAAAGCCATTTTTTCCATATCTTCTCTTGATATGTTAGCATCCATAGCTACTTTTGCTCTTAATTTCCCATTAACTTGAACTATTACTTCTACTTCATCTTGAACTAAAGCTTTTTCATCGTATTTAGGCCAGCTTATGTCAAATACGCTACCTTCTTTACCTATCATAGTCCATAATTCTTCACCTAAGTGAGGAGTAAATGGTGCAAGTATAGTTACTATTGTCTCAATACCTTCTCTGATTATTCCATCATTTCTAGTATCTAATTCTTTATATTTGTACATTTCATTTATTAATTCCATTAATGCCGCTATTGCAGTATTAAATCCAAATTTTTCACTTAAATCAGCAGTAACTTTCTTAAGTGTTGAATGTATTACAAGTCTCATTGCTTTATCTTCTTTAGTTACAGCTTTAACTTCTGCATTTGAATTAGCTATTTCAGCTAATTCATCAACTAATCTATAAACTCTGTTTAAGAATCTGAAGCATCCTTCAACACCTTGTTCTGACCAGTCTAAATCTCTTTCTGGTGGAGCTGCGAATAATACGAATAATCTAGCTGTATCTGCACCATATTTATTTATTATTTCTATTGGTGATACAGTGTTACCTTTAGATTTACTCATTTTACTTCCATCCATTAAAACCATACCTTGAGTAAGTAAGTTTTTAAATGGTTCATCAAAGTCTAACATACCCATTGATTTGAATGCTTTAACAAAGAATCTAGCATAAAGTAAATGCATTATAGCATGTTCTACCCCACCTATATATTGATCTACCGGCATCCATTTATTTACTAATTCCTTACTAAATGCTTCTTCAGTATTTTTAGGATCTATATATCTTAAGAAATACCAAGATGAATCTACAAATGTATCCATAGTATCAACTTCTCTTCTAGCTTCTTTTCCACAACATGGACAAGAAGTAGTTGCGAATTCTTTAGATGTAGTAAGTGGAGATTCTCCTTTTCCTGTGAATTCAACATCTGTAGGAAGTAATACTGGTAAATCTTTTTTATCTACTGGTACTATTCCACAATCATCACAGTAAACAACTGGTATTGGGCATCCCCAGTATCTTTGTCTAGATAATAACCAGTCTCTTAATCTATAGTTAGTACTCTTCTTACCTCTGTTGTCTTTAGCAAGTTTTTCAACTATTTTTTCAAAAGCTTCTGAAGCATCCATTCCATCGAATTCTTCTGAATTTATCATTTTATTATGTTCATCTATAACAGGTATTATATCTAAATTGTATTTTTCAGCAAATTCCTTATCTCTATCATCATGAGCTGGAACTGCCATTATTGCACCAGTACCATAATCAGCTAATACGTAGTTTGCTATCCAAACTGGTATCTTCTTACCGTTTACTGGATTTATAACATATTTACCTATGAACATACCTTCTTTTTCTACATCAGAAGCAGTTCTTTCTATTTCTGTCTTAGTGTGCATTTTGGCTATGAAAGCATTAACATCAGCTTCATATTCAGTTCCTACAACTAATTCTTGAACTAATTCACTTTCTGGAGCTAAAACCATGAAAGTAACACCATATGTAGTATCTGGTCTAGTAGTATAAACAGTCATAGATTTATCAGTTCCATCTATATCAAATACTAACTCAGCACCATTAGATTTTCCAATCCAGTTTCTTTGCATTGTTTTAACTTTTTCTGGCCATCCATCTAAAGTATCTAAGTCATTTAATAATTCTTCAGCAAATGCAGTAGTTTTAAAGTACCATTGTTCTAAGTCTTTTTTTACAACTACGCTATCGCATCTATCGCAAAGTCCTCCAACAACTTGCTCATTAGCAAGAACTGTCTCACAAGACGGACACCAGTTAACGAAAGATTTTTTCTTATAAGCAAGACCTGCTTCTAAGAATTTTAAGAATATTTCTTGTGTAAATCTATAGTATTCTGGAGTAGAAGTCGCTACTTCTCTTTCCCAGTCATAACTTAATCCTAATAATTTTAATTGACCTTTCATGTCTTCTATGTTCGCCATAGTCCATTTATGTGGATGTACTCCATGTTTTATAGCAGCATTTTCAGCTGGTAAACCAAATGAATCCCACCCCATTGGATGAAGTACATTGTACCCTTCCATTTTCTTGAATCTAGCGACTACGTCACCTATAGAGTAGTTTCTAACATGTCCCATATGTATATTTCCAGATGGGTAAGGGAACATCTCTAAAGTATAGTAATTTGGTTTTGAAGAATCTGTTGTGTCAGTTTTATATTGATTATTTTCTACCCATGTTTTTTGCCACTTGTCTTCAATCTTTTTAAAATTGTAAACGCTCATGCTTTACCTCCTAAGTATTTTCTGTAATAATTTCCATAATTATTATTTTATCCAAATCAAGAAATTTTAGAATTTCTTAATTATATAAAAAATCCCCGTCCTAAACTTTACGTTTAGGGACGAGGATATATTTTCGCGGTACCACCCTAATTAGTTTACAAAAGTAAACTCTCTTAGATAGTCTTTATGCCAACTACGGCCAAATAATTTTATGTTAGCAAGTTCAAAAACAGTTTATGTTAGTTCACAGCTACCACTAACTCTCTGAAATAAACAAAATTTCCTACTACTCTAACTTATTTGATTTAAAGCTTTATTTTTCTATAATATTAACATCTTTATACTAAAGTGTCAACATCAACATATGGAGCATCTTTCCATAACTTTTCTAAATTATAAAATCCTCTATTTTCTTCGTCAAATACGTGAACCATTATATCACCATAATCTAGTAATACCCAAGTTTGAGTTTCGTATCCTTCTTTTGATCTTGGTTCTATCCCGTACTTAGTTAATTCATCTTGTACATTATCTGCTATTGCTTTAACTTGTCTTGTAGACCCAGCAGTTGCTATAACAAAATAATCACATAGAGAAGATACCTTCCCTATATTTATTATTGATATATCTTGACCTAATTTATCATCAATTGCATCATAAACAATCTTTGCCATTTGTTCAACAGTCATGTTAGTCATATTCCGTCTCCTTTCAATTTTAAAACTACCTAGTTATTATATCACAAATATTCATATTATTACTATTATATATACAAAATAAAAATTTGCTACACTCATATCGACAACGAGATATTCTCGTAATTGATTCAGACAACCTTCTTGTTCAAAAATTCACTCTATACATAGCAAATATATATTTATATTATATTTCTTAATATATAATTTCTTGCGCTTACAGTCCTTGGATGTATTAATTGATTATTATCTATTACAAATTTTATAGTATTATTGAAAGATAAAATTAAAGCTTCTTCTAACTTTCCACTAAAAGTTAGCTCTCTCAATTCTTCTACTCTTGGAAATTTTCTTCCTTCTTCTATTAAATCTGCCATATATATTATTTTTTCTAAAAGAGACATGTTTTCTCTACCCGTAGTATGATACTTAATTGCATTTATAATTTCTTCATCATCAATATTAAATACTTCTTTTGCTACATAAGAACCTATAATGCTGTGGGATAATGCTATATTATTCACTTCTAGAGAATCTAACTCTATGTTAAACTTTCTTACACAATCTTCTATTTGTTCATCTGTAAAATATTTAGCACAATCATGCACAAGTCCAGCAATCTCTGCCTTTTCCTTATCACATTTATATATTTCACTTAATTTCACTGCACACTTCGATACATTTAGAGAGTGTTCTAGCCTTCTCTCAGGTAGCATTTTTTTTAATACGTTTTCTATTTCTTTATAATTCATTTACTCAACTCCAAAATTGTATAGGCCTTTTTCTTTTATGTATGCTTCCACATTTTCAGGTATTAAATATCTAACAGATTTTCCTAAGTTCAATTGATCTCTTATATATGTGGATGATATATCCAAAGAAGGTACATATACATTTATAATTTTTGCATTATATTTATTTTCCAATTTTTCTATATAATCTTGAGCTCTAAGCAGACTTATCCCCGGTCTTGTTGCTGCTATAAAGGTGGCTAGTTTGAAATTTTCAGCTACATCTTTCCAAGCTTCTATATCACATATGGCATCTGCTCCTGTAATAAAAAATAATTCACAAGTTGGATAAGTCTTTTTTAACTCTCTCAAAGTATCTATAGTATAAGTCTTT
>OKWN01000317.1_pt1 | contig 26337 bp, 20 predicted proteins | sample 1607151 | NCBI WGS metagenome assembly OKWN01 (sample SAMN07501046, study PRJEB24779) | human gut metagenome | isolation source: stool | host: human infant | place: USA: Pittsburgh, PA | reverse complement strand
CTACTGAACCAGTGTCACCTTCGTGACGTGCGTATTGAGCAATGATTTCATTTTTTTTCTCTTTTGAGATTGCCATGATAAGCTCCTTTTCTTTATGCTCTATCCGAGTGGCAGGTTTGGCATATCCTGCTACCAAGAAAGAGTTAGTTGTCTATTCGACCTTCTTATTCTACCAAGATTTCATCTTTCTGTCAAACACTTATGTTTCCTTCAAGATGGATTTTTAAGATGAACCTCAAGAATTTGAACGGTTTGATGGAGCATTCTTCTAGCAAGTTATTCAAAAAGACAAATATCTTTTAGGATATTTGTCTTTTAAGGGTATGAATCTTATTTTTCTTTCCGTTTACCACGCAAGAGCAAAGCCAATGCAAAAACTGCTAAAAGTGCACCGAGTATGGTCAACCCGTATGCAACAACTTCACCAGTTGATGGGAGAATTTTTTTCTTTCCTTCTCTTGGTGTGGTTGGAGTTTCTGGTTTTTCCGGCTTGCTTGGCGGTGTTGTAGGAGGTGTTGTTGGCGGTGTCGTCGGTGGTGTTGTAGGAGGTGTTGTCGGTGGTGTACTTGGTGGAGTGGTCGGAGGTGTTGTTGGTGGCGTATGACGGTTGGTTACCGTGAAACCATCAATAGTTGTTGTATAACCAACTACTGGATCCTCTGTAATGGTGTAAGTAATCTTCTTACCTTCCTTGTATACGGGTAGATCCGTAAAGCTTGCCTGCCAATTATCAGTAGCTGTGATTTCTTTTACAGCCACTTCTTGACCATCCGCAAGGAGACGAACGGTGATTTTTTCAGGACGAAGACCATCTTTGTTGTCTGCGTCATCCCAGATCTTCTTAACCGCTACTTCCGTTACTTCTGGCGTGCGGCTATTAGTGATCACTACATTTCCCTTGTTACTGTCATCAACCGTACTAGTATAGCCTTTGACTGTTCCAACTTCTTTCACTTGGTACTGAATCTCTTTGCCTTTCGCTTTTAGAGGCAAATTGCTAAAGGTATGAGTCCAGTTATTTTTAGCAGAAAGTTCCACTTCTTTTCCTTGAGCTTTGCCGTCTGCATAAAGCTGTACCTTAATGGTGTTTGGACGTTTTCCATCTTGGTCATTGTTGTCTTCCCAACGTTTTGTAACAGTGACGCTGGTTTTACCTGGCTTGTAGCTATTGGTAATAGTTGTTCCATCAATCGCAGCAGAGTAATTGGCTACTGTGTCTTCTGTGACTGTGTAGACAATTTGTTTACCGTTATTGTATTTTGGAAGATTTGTAAAGACTGTCTTCCAATCAGTCGCTGCACTTAGCTCTTGGCTAGCTACTTCTGTACCATCTGCAAGGAGACGAACAGTGACCTTGTCAGGACGAACGCCATCTTGATTATCATTATCTTTCCAGATCTTCGTTACTGGAATTTCAACAACTTCTGGTGTCCGACTGTTGGTAATATTGGTTCCTTCGATAATTGTTTCATAGCCTTCAACAGGTTCTTCTGAAACAGTGTAGGCAATGAGATTACCAGCATCATCGACCACATCGAGATTATCAAACTGATAAGCCCAAGTTCCTGCAGCATCTGGTTTCACTTCTTTAGAAGCAACTTTAACTCCATTTGCTAGGAGGTTGACGGTGATTTTTGATGGACGCTTGCCATCTTGGTTATCATTATCATTCCATGTCTTTTGACCAGCAACGCTTGTTTTTTCTTTTTGGTTTACGACATCACGAGAAATCGCGAGGTCATTTCCAAAATCATCCTTGCTGATCTTGATAGGTTCTTCAGAGAGCACATAGCCTGTCGGAGCTTGAATTTCTTTAACCGTATAAGCCTGCTTGATCAAGCCCGTAATGGTGCCAACACCATTCTCATCTGTCGTAATGGTTCCAACTTGCTCACCTGTATCATCTGCTGTCACAGCAAAAACAGCACCTGCAAGAGCCTGACCATTTTCACCTTTTTTATGAATTGTGAAGGAGTATTTCTCACCATTGAAGTCTCCATCAAGGAACTGATACAGAACGTCTGCAACCTTATTTTGCTCCTTGATTTCTGTAGCTGTCATCTTCGCATTGTTTTTAAAGGATTTATTGATGGCTGGGACCTTGTCCAAATATACATCATAGCGAATCGTCATTCCTTGTTCTGGAGCTAGATCCCCAATGTGAACCGTTAGCGATTGACCATCGGCACTGACAACAGGGGAATAATTCTTCGTGACGTTGGTAGTGTCTCTTAAGTGATAGGCACCATCTTCGTTATCGATCTGCCAAGTTCCAGTATGGATGTTGATAGAATCTGCTTTGATTTTTCCATCTGTAAAGGCCAATTGGTCTTTAATATCAATATTATGAAGAGCTGTGTGACCTTGATTAATGTTCAAGGTATAGGTCAATTTTAATTTATTATCTGAGTTGGTCCAGCCCCATTTGCTAAAGACTTCTGGAGTAGGAGGATTTTCACCCGGATTGACCCCTTTGTAATCGATATTCCCACCTGAAATCACTTTCTTATCGATCGTAAGAGTAAAATCAAGTGTCTTTTGTCCTTTGACGACTTGGTGGTCTACACGCGCAAAGAAACGCAGTTTCCCTGTCACATTAGCCATTCTTTCAGGATAGTCCGTATAGGTTACGGTGATGACCTTTCTTTGATCATCTACCGTTGCTGTCGCAACCTTTTGACCACTTGGATCCAGCAGGTCAATGGTGTCCGTTTCAAAGACCTTAAAGTCATCTCCAAGTTGGATAACGGTCTGATCTCCCTTTTTTACACGACCATTCGGCAACACAAAGTTTGCTTCAACTTGAAAACTCTCCCAAACACCGAGTGGATCTGTAATCGCTCCACCAGTTGATTTCGAGATGTTTACAGATGTCACAACATCATTGATCGTATCGGCATGGACTTTAGCTGGACTATTGGGTTTGGCAAATCCTAAAGTCGCTAGTAAAAATAGGGCAACTGTTGTCACAACAGAATAGAGCCACTTTTTCATAAACGATTTTTCTCCTTTTTCTACGTTTACTAGATAAGGTATGTGAGTCGAAAAATTATCACTACATATTGTGATTTTATACACAACCTATCTTTTTTCATTATAAACAATTTGCTTTGATAGTACAAGCAATTAAAATCATTTTTTGTCTTTTCAGTTCATTTTCTTGATACAAATAAAAAATAGCAGCCTGTATAAATCAGACTGCTTGGTTTTTTGCTTATAAGGGAACTCCGAAGACCTCTAAGGACTTGAGTTCAGAAGGATGAAGTCTCCGCCATTCTCCCAATTTCAGGCTTGGATCTAGCGTTAGAGGACCCATAGAGATCCGCTCTAAATCCACCACTTCCTTACCACAGGCAGCGACCATGCGCTTGACCTGATGAAATTTTCCTTCAGCGATTTCGATTTCGACGTAGGAGCTGGCATTTGCCTCATTCACCTCTACGATCTGCAATCTCGCGGGCAGGGTGGTAAAGTCTTTGAGGTCAATGCCTGCTTCAAAACGGGCTACATCTACCTCATCCATGATCCCAGCCACCTGGGCACAGTAGATCTTCGACACATGCTTCTTCGGCGAAAGCATGGCATGGGCGAGCTTGCCATTATTGGTCAAAAGGAGCAAGCCATGGGTATCGATATCTAAGCGCCCGACAGGAAAGACTTCCTTGTGACGGGCTGTCTCATCCAATAGATCCAAGACAGTTTGGTGATGGTCATCCTCAGTCGCTGAGATGACTCCAGCTGGTTTATGAAGCAGATAATACACAAAGGTTTCATGGACCAGATTTTCCCCCATAAAGGTCACCTGATCCTTGGCTGGATCAATCTGAAGTTTCCCTGCTGTCTCTTTTTTTCCATTCACTGCAATTTTCTTTTGCTTGAGGAGTTGCTTGACCTCGGTCCTACTCCCCACACCACAATCTACTAAAAATTTGTCTAAGCGCATGATGTCTTCCCACCCTTTCGCACAATCCAAAGGCCAAAAAAGGAAACCAGGATCATGAGGATACCAGAAAATCCAAAAATAAAGGCAGGAGTTGAGGAAACAGTCCCTAAGAGGCTGAGAACAAAGGTCGTCGCGATCGAACCTGCACTACACCCCAAAATCGCAATGGAAGTTGCCTGACTTAGTACTCCAGCAGGCATCTGATCAGATATGACATTAAAAACAGTTGTGAGAGCTACACTATAGGCAAAGCCTGCAAGGACGGTCACAATGGCAAGCATCCAGAGATTGGCAGAAAGCCCGATCAACAGTTGGGTCAAGCCATAGGCCACTCCCGAAACGAGCAACAAGCGATCGCGGAAGAGCTGGGTCAAGGGTGAGAAGGCTAATCCTGCAAGGATCCCGACAAATTGCATAGCTGCTAAAATAATCCCAGCAGTTTGGGCAGTACCATGCCCTACTTGCTCGACCACACTTGGAATCCGAACGGTGATCATGACATTGGACAAGACGATTGACGCCGCAACGACTGCTAAGCCGAGCGCTGTCCGCCATTGTTCCCCCGTCATCTTGACATCCCGGTGTTTTTCCTCCACTGCTTCCGTCGTAGATCCATATGGCACAAATAAGAGATACAAGAGCAAGATAGGAATACTGATTCCATAGACGAGAAAGGCAGCCTGCCAGCCAAAGCGGATCAAGAGACTCACTCCAAAGGTCAAAACAGCTGTCCCAACAACCTCTGCAGAACCCCGAATGCCAAGTGTTTGGACACGTTCTTTTCCTTTATAGCGCTCACTGATAATGGCAATGGCAGAAACATTGAGCAAGCCAACCGCCATCCCGAAAATAATCCGAGACAAAAAGACAACCGGATAAGCTGGACTGATTAAGGGAATAAAGCCACATAGAGCGTAAGCGACTAAGCCTATCACAATCATCTGACGCTCTGAAAATAGTCGCCCAATCCATTTATTGAAAATGAGTGAAACCATGATCCCTGCAGAAGGAAGCGAGACCAAGAGCTCAATCATGCTGTGAGGAATTCCCTTGTAATAGGCAAACATGGCCGACTGCGCACTCGAAATCGAAAACGAGGTCGTCAAAATAAATGAAAGCGCGAGAATACTCACTTTCTCCATGATTCTTTTCATTATTTTTTCCTTTAAACTATTCTTTTTTTCACACTCCTCCTATAATAACACGAGCTAGTGACAGGACGCAATAGATTGAATTAAAAAAACGAAATGATTTCTCCATCATTTCGTTCGTGCTAGCAATTGTGAGGCGAAGACTCCCGTTCCAACCATCAAAGCGCCAATCCAGACAAAGAGCAAGTGATTGGAGGGAGCTAGTGGTGTCACCAACTGGATGAAGAAAGAAGAGAGGGCTGATCCGAGATTGCAGCCGATCAAGACCAGCGAGGTCGCAAGATTCAGGAGATTGGTCGGGATTTTTTCAGATAAGTGATAGAAGATACTGGTGACTCCCGTACTGTAAGTAAATCCGGCTAAGAGGGTTCCTAAAACCAAGCTCCACAGCTGTCCGGACAAGCCAATCAAGGCCAGAGCTAGACCGAAACCAAAGCACATGATCATGAGCAAGTTCTTTTTGAAAACATGTATCAAACTGGCAAAGCCCACTCCTGCGACAATCCCTGTCAATTGCATCAGACTTAGGACGGTTCCAGCTGTTGTCGCCGTTCCCATACGAGCGTCAACGATGATATCCGGCACGCGCAGGCTGATAATAGAATTGAAACAAATGATGATACCAGCAATCACAGCTAGCATTAGACTAAAACGCCATTGAGGGGGGCGAAGACGTGCGGAACCTTTCTTTTTCTCCTTCAAGCTAGCCTGTTTTTTCTCCTTAGGATAAGGGACAAAAAGGAGATAGAGGAGTAAAATCAAGTAACCACCACCATATACGGCAAAGATCGCTGGCCAGCCTAGGGGTAAGAGTTGGCCCACGATAAAGGTCAAGATGGCAGAGCCCACCACTTCAGCAGACCCCCGATAGCCCAGCATCCGAGTCTTGTCATTGCCTGAGTAGCGCTCACTGATAATTGAAATAGCCTTGGCATTGATCATTCCTGTCCCCAAACCAAAGAGAAAACGACTCAGAAAGATGAGAGGATAGTCCTGCACGACCAAAGGCACAAGGCCGCTAGTTGAAAAGAGCAAGAGCCCTGCGACAATCATCTGGCGCTCACTCATCCACCGCTCGATCAGGCTATTTAAAAAGAGCATGATCACAACCGCAAAGGCCGGCAGGGAAACCAAGAGTTCCACCTGGCCTGCTGAATATCCAAATTGGCTAAAATAGGCCTTCATAGCCGGCAAACCGGCTGTAATTGAAAATGATGAGATCAGCATGAGCGACAAGCTCAAGAGACTTATTCTTTCCATTATTTTTTTCATTTTTTTATTTCCTACACTTTACTGGTAACATTTGACTTTACTAATTTTTTTAGAAAAGATTCAAACTGGTATTTTCAATAGAATCCTAGTATAATCAATTTAGAAAGAGAAAAACAGGACATTTGTCCTATTTTAGGAGATTAAGATGAAAAAAATTTCCCCATCTACGAAACTCATGGAGATCATCACTGACTACCAATTGGATCAGATCTTTCCAGGTGACTGTCTTAGTCAGCTGGACCTCGTTCTCTATCAGGCTGGAGAGTATATCTGCCGCCAGGGTTCTGACCAAGATGTCATTCCTTATTTTCTCAAAGGCCGGCTCAAGATCGTCCACAGTCTTGAAAATGGTAGCGACACCATCCTTGAAATCCAAGAAAAACCTGGACTGTTAGGAGAGATTGAGCTCCTGCTCGATCGGGTCTGTATCACATCGGTCATTGCAGACCAAGACTCACTAGTCGTCCAGCTCTCTGCTCGGCATTTCAAGGACCGCCTCCTGCTGGACCCAACCTTTTTGCGTTCTACTGCCAAGACCTTGGCTGAGAAATTACACCAGATCAACTATTTGGCTCCTGCCAACTTTCATTATTCGGTCAAGGAGCGCCTCGCTACACATTTTTTGGAACATTGCGATGAAAATGGGACCCTCAAGCCCAAGATGAATCAACTGGCCCTGCGTTTTGGGATCAGCTACCGCCACCTTAGCCGCGTGATCAAGCAGATGATTGACGAGGGGTTGATCCAAAGAGAAGGACGGGTCTATACGATTTTAGACCAAAAAAGAATGGGCGACTTGTCCATCAAACACACGGAAACAACTGACAGAAAACTTTAATTTCACGTTCTTTTGTGTTATCATGGAAGGTAGAAAGAAAGTGAGAGTAAGACAATGAAAGCAATTGAAAAAGTTACAAGAGCATCCCATTTGATTGATATGGATGACATCATCCGCGAAGGAAATCCAACACTTCGAGCTGTTGCGGAAGATGTGACCTTCCCTTTGTCTGATCAGGAAATTATCCTGGGTGAAAAAATGATGCAATTCTTGCACCATTCCCAAGACCCTGTTATGGCTGAAAAACTTGGCCTCCGTGGAGGAGTGGGACTCGCAGCCCCTCAGTTAGATATCTCAAAACGGATTATCGCTGTTTTGGTGCCCAATCCAGAAGATGCCGATGGCAACCCACCAAAAGAAGCCTATAGCCTTCAAGAAGTCATGTACAATCCAAAGGTTGTTGCCCATTCTGTGCAAGATGCGGCTCTTGGAGATGGGGAAGGCTGTCTCTCAGTAGACCGCAATGTTCCAGGCTATGTGGTCCGCCACGCGCGCGTGACTGTTGAGTATTTCACAAAAGATGGGGAAAAGAAACGCATCAAACTCAAAGGTTATAACTCCATCGTCGTCCAACACGAAATCGACCACACCAACGGCATCATGTTCTATGACCGCATCAATCCAAACAACCCATTTGAAATCAAAGAAGGCCTTTTGATATTAGAATAAGATACAAAGGGCGTAAATGACAAAAATACCTAACTGAGAAAGCTCTCGGTTAGGTATTTTTTTGTTATTTTTTGCCTCGCCTTTTATTCGAAAACTTATGTATGATAGCACGCGCCATGCTAATAAAGAAGTCCAAGGCAATTCCTAGGGTAATCATTCTGACAATCCACACCAACCAGATTGGTCGTCTTACCTTTGCATCAGCATATCCTAAATGATCAAGTGCTACAAACATCAATAGATAGCATACTATTTCTAACGGAATGCGAAGTTTAGCTTTTTTCAGACTGAAGCCTTTCAACCAATTCCATAGTAAATCCCACAACGTCGGATTATCCTCAGGTTCATCCTCCCAGTATTCCTTGCTTTTCGTTTTCAAATACAAGAGATAGCCCACTTCTGTCAGCAACTGAGTAAAGGCGTAACTGAATAGTATGCTTACGGATACTCCTAGCACCACTCCATAATAGCCAGTAAGGGCCGCTCCTATCATGGAGCAGACGAAGATGATCGTTAGGGCATTGCTACTGTAACTACTTGATTTTGCGAAATAATTTCCCAAGGTTCTAGTTGGTGAAAAGCCAATCTTTAACTGCTTCTTAAGCCAAAAATAATGATAAATAAAGCCCAATAAGGTACAAATCACAAGAAAAGGAATGACGATGAAGCCATATTTTGGGAAACCTACCTCAAATTCTTTATTTGCCAGAGCAGAAACAATGATGAGCAAGCCCATGACTTGGAGCGATAAAAACATTCCTGCATAGGTGAATAAGAGTAGAGTCGTTGACAACACTTGTCTTCTATATATAAATGCCCCCATTAACGACAAGAAAAATGCAATGATATGGTAAAGACAATAGATGACAAGGATATCAAAAAACCAATGACTAAATGGTTTTATACCTTTCGATACATCATACGAATAAAAACAAAGGATTTCAAATGCGAACAGTAATACGCCTGTCCACGAATTGATCATCATAGCCGCTGAAGCGCGTGTATTGGCTAAACTTTTAAAGTAGACTTTGTTCGCCTGCTCAATATCGACTTTCTTTTCGTTTTTCATGACATGCTCCTTTCTAAAAAATTGTTTTAAGGTCCAAAAGCAGATGGACGCTGCTCTTACTTCTGAATTTCACTTGACTGGATCTACTTGACTTTAGCTTTGAAAGAGATAATTGGGGAATAAAAAATTAAATTCCCAGAGATAAAAAACAGAAATGATGAGATTAATAGACCAAAATGTATTATAAAATTGGGCTCAAAGTTTATTAAAATTGCATAACATACTGCAATGAACATGACTATAAGAAAAGTTACATATATTAAAAGTAATAGTATGTTTTTTATATATTCAGGAAAGCAATACACTTTTCGAGGTGTTTTATCTGCCACAATTTCCTGCATCCCTTCCCCTCTACCCATCCAAATCCGAAGTCCCACTACAAAAATTAAAATCAACATCATCAAGGATAGATTAAGCAAGTGAGAGGTAAAATTGAGGTATTTTTCTATTGGAAACGCCCTTGCCAATAGCATGGAGGTTACACCTAGACCAAGGGATGTCTTCCCAATTTTGTTATTCACTAAACTCTGACGCTTCTTGTCTCGTTCAAATACTTTTGGAGCTATGGTTTCTACTTCATCCTCGGTAAGTTGATAGGCTTTATGAGGGATAAAATAAACAAACCACGGAAGAAAATAGGTAATGATAATCGGCCGATCGACTTCCATCAAATACCACTCTCCATCAACTTTTAATAAATGGTAACGAAAGTTCATTTTGGGCAACCGTTCGATTTTTGCTGGTTGAAACATAGATTGATCTTTCTTGATAGTTATAATTTTCAGCAGAGAAACAAGTCCTTACTGAATATTATTTTTCCTATTTTTTTATTTTTACCTTATAATCCTCGCCTGGAGCATATAAGCCTAAAATAGCTGATGCTAAATACATAAATGAAGTAATAAATAGGACCATATGAACAATTAAATTTGGTTTAATTTTACTCAAAACTGAGTAAATCATTGCACTTGACAAAAACAAAGGAACTATCAACAATAAAAGATTTCTTAGTACTATCCTAAATTTTACGGGGCGACAATAGATTCTATTAGCTTTTTGAGAAGCTATCATTACCGTCTCTATTTTCCTAGTACTCAGCCAAATACGAAGTCCAATAACAATACATAGAACAAGGATCATTAGCACTAGATTAAGTAGATGGGAGCTAAAATATAAATAATCCTCTATTGGAAAAGCTCTGCCTAGTAAAACTGCTAAGGAACCAGCACCAAGAGCTGAAATCCCTGCTTTAGTCTGACTTGAAAGTATGTTCTTATCTCTTTCAAGCACTTTTGGAGCTATTGTTTGTACTTCATCTTCGGTCAGCTGATAAGCTTTATGGGGGACAAAATAGGTAAACCATGGGAGAAAATAACTTGTCACAATTGGCCGATCGATTTCCATTAGATACCACTCATTCTCTACTTTTAACAAACGATATCGAAAATTCATTTTTGGCAAATACTCGATTTTTACTGGTTGAAACATAGATTGATCTTACTTTCTATACTATTTTATTCTTAGACAGTCATAATTATCTTATTTATTCATAAAAGAACATACCATCCATCATACCTGATTTTACTTTGATGATCAAGTTTTGACCAAAAAAGTATCCAACTTCTTAACAGTTGGATATTTTTTACCTTATTATTTTTTGGCGCAGTGGTTTATTGGAACTACTCCTACCTACGGTACTCGTACTTCCTAATCAACTGTGCGGGGGGACTAAAAAGGTCCTGTGGACCTTTTTTGCCCGAGCCTTAAAATCGAAAAGCGAGGTAGAAATCGAGACTGCGTCTACCGATTTCTGTCCTGCTCCCTATATTGCCCAATCTCCGTTGCGGAAGACTGGGACGCGGGTGCCGTCTTCTCGGATGCCGTCGATATTCATTTGATTTGAGCCGATCATGAAGTCGACGTGGACATCTGAGCGATTGAGGCCGGCTGCTTCGAGTTCTTCTTCTGTGAACTCTGCGCCACCTTCTACGCTGGTTGCATAGGCTGCCCCGATGGCCAAGTGGTTAGAGGCATTTTCATCAAAGAGAGTATTAAAGAAGGTAATGCCTGATTGGGAAATTGGGCTTGGGTCTGGGACGAGGGCACATTCACCCAAAGCACGCGCTCCCTTGTTTTTGAAGACCAAATCTTTCATGACTTGATCGCCTTTTTCTGCTGTGATATCCACGATTTCTCCATTTTCAAAGGTCACTTTGATGCCTTCGATGATGTTTCCATTGTAGCTAAGCGGTTTTGTAGACGTTACATAGCCTTCTGCGCGACGGAAGTCAGGAGCTGTGAAGACCTCTTCTGTCGGCATGTTTGGCAAGAAGCTTTCACCTTGGGCATTGATGGCTCCGGCAGATTCCCAGACGTGGTTTTTCGGCAAGCCAAGAGTCAAATCAGTCCCAGGAGCTGTGTAATGAAGGGCTGAGAATTGTTCTTTATTCAGTGTATCTGCCTTGCTCTTCAAAATAGCAGCATGCTCTTCCCAAGCCTTGACTGGATCTTCTTCGTACACCCGGCAGGTCTTGAAGATTTGATCCCACAGGAGATCCACTGCTTCTTCATCGCTCGCCGCATTTGGGAAGACTTTTTTCGCCCATTCTAAACCAGCTGCTGCAGCAACGGTCCAGCTGACCTTGTTGGATTGAGTGGCGATGCGCATTGGTTTCATAGCCATGCCCAAAGCCTTGGCAGAAGCAGAAAGCTTCTCTGCATCAACGCCGTTCAAGGCACCTGGATCAGAAGAACGGACACCAAGACGACTGGCCTTGTGTTCCAAGAGGTAGTTCATTTCCGCAATCTTGTAATCTGGCACATTGTCCAAGCGATCCATCGGTGCATGGAGGAATTTCTCCCGGGTCGTAAAATCATCTGCCCATTGGACAATGACTTCGTGCGCCCCCAAGGCATAGGCTTCCTTCACGATCAAGTGGGCCAATTCTCTTTGTTCCACATCGATGTTCAAAGTCAAGGTATGGCCAGGTTGCACGTTGATGCCGTTCGCCACCAACAATTTTGCGTATTTTTCGAGGTTTTCTTTAAAATTTGGTAAAACCATTATTTTCTCCTTCATAAGTGAATGATCTTCTCCTAGTATACCACAAGTCCATGCAAAAAGGATTCCGCTCCTGCAGAATCCTAATTCTTCTTTCTCGATCAAGGAAGAACATAACCTTGATCATCTACTGTATGGGGATGCCCAGAATTGCCATTCTCCCTCAAGGCTTCCAAATCTTGATCCAAAATCGAATTGTAATCCGTACTACCTTCACGAGTTACTCGCGTCGATACTTGGCGCAAGAGTTTTTCATTGAGATTGCGGACCCAGCGACCATTACTATGGTCATTGGCACGCATATAATTTCCTCTCACAATCTCTCCATAAAGAGCTTCATTGACTTGGTAGCCTTGCTTGCGCAATCCCAACAGACCGATCTCGACGATCTCATCTGGACTATAGTCTTCAAAGTCAAATGTAGTCGGGATCCGGCTTTGCAAACCTGAATTGACCTGCAAGAAGTCATGCATCTCTCTGGTATAGCCAGCAAAGATAATGACGATATCACGGCGGTGGTCCTCCATAAATTTGAGGACTTCATCCAAGGCTTCCTTCCCAAAATCATCATTTGAACCAGTAAAGAGGGTATAGGCCTCATCGATAAAGAGGACACCACCCAATGCACTTTCTAAAACTTCGCGCGTCTTCAAGGCTGTATGCCCTTGGTAGCCTCCAACCAGATTGCTCCGCGAAACTTCGATGAATTTCTTCTGCTTGATCACCCCTTTTTGGAAGAGGATATTGCCCAAAATGCGGGCCACGGTCGTCTTCCCTGTACCAGGATTTCCAAGAAAGAGAGAGTGCAAGGTCGTATCTTCGACGATGCCACCTTGTTCAGCCCGTTTTTGATTGAACTCAGCCATGGCCACGAATTGTTCCACTTGCTCTTTCACCTTGGCAATGCCAACTAAACGGTTGAGGGCAGCCATTCCATCTTCTTCCTTATCGGCTCCTGCTTGATACTTACCTTGGTTAAGGACAGCATCGATATCGCTATTGAGGATGGTCTCAATATCATCGGAACCTTGGGCCACTACCCGATCTGCCATGGTCTTAGTCAATTGCTCATCGAGATTACGGATCCAACGACCATTGCTCTTATCTAGTGAGGCATCATAAGCCCGCTTAATATGCCGCGCATAGTAATCCCGGTCTTCGAGCTTGTAATCCCCTTTGCTTAGGATCATTTCGCCCAGTTGGACAATCTCATCTCCTGTGAAATCTTCAAAGATGAAATTATTTGGCACCCGAGAACGGAGGCCTGGATTGGTCTTTAAGAACTCCTCCATTTCCTTGGTATAGCCGGCAAAGATGATCATGATGTCATCGCGATTGTCCTCCATAAATTTGAGGATGGTATTGATCGCCTCGATCCCAAAATCCGCACCACTGTCCTTTTTATCTAAGCTATAGGCTTCATCAATAAAGAGGATGCCTCCTCGCGCTTTTTCGAGCAGGGCTTGGGTCTGTTCAGCCGTTCCTCCAATATTCGAAGAAATCAGATCGGACTCCGTTGCTTCCACGAAACGGAATTCTTCCCCTGAGAGAACACCTGCATCAAAGAGCACTTGTCCCAACAGACGGGCCACAGTGGTTTTCCCTGTACCAGGATTTCCCATAAAGGCAGCATGCAAGGTTTGCTTTTCAGGTGCCTTGCCACTGGCGATTCGTTTCTTGTTAAATTCCACCATGTTGATCATTTTCTTGATCTCATGTTTGACTTTTTCAAGACCAATCAGGCTATTGAGTTCTTGAAGAGCATCTTGTCTCTTCTCTGGTCCAGAGCCCGTTGTAGGGGTTGATGCCACCGTTGCATCCGTCGCCTGTCCCGTAGGAACGACTTGCGCATTGCCCTTCGCCACTTCTCTGCCAACAAGATAGTCACAGTCATCCTCGATTTCCTTGGTCAGATCACGCGCATCCCCCTGGCTATAGGTCATGGTGCCCACCTTCGCAAAGGCTCCACCTTGAAGCCGTATATTGGGAGCCGCAATCTTATGACAAATCATATGCTCAGCCATCAGCACACCATCATCAAAAACTCCAAATGAAATGGTTTGGGCATTCTCATTCAAGAAGGTCGTTTCCCCAGTCAGGGAAGCAAAGGACTCTTCATAGACGCATAAAAATTCTGTAAATGTAGCCTGGTGAGCTCGGATCATACTATTGAATGAATTGATGGAGGTCATACGATCCGAATCCGAATTGAATTGAACATTATTGTCAAGACAGACTCCAGTACCGGTAGGCAACTCAATTTTACAGTTTTCAGACTCCCAGATGACATTCCTCAACCAAACTGGTGGAAAGTCCTTTTCCAGATCCCCGCCTGTAATCGTTGAATTTTTTGCGATCACTTCTGAGTCCTTGGCATGGATCGTATTATTCCCAAATTTTTCAATATGGACATTTTCTAAGGTCAATTTAGATCCTTCTGACAGATCTATCTTAGAAAAAATCGTTGAATTTTGAATGGACAATTCTGATGCTGACATTCCGATGGCACTTTGGTGTTTTTCCGGAACCTTCATCCCAACTCCATCCAATGTCATTTTCGAATGCGTATCCATATAGATAAAAAATTCACTATTTGTCGGAGTGGTGATTTCAAAATAGACCTGTTTACAGGTGATATCTGAGCTATTCCATAAGAGCAAGGTAGTATAATTCCCACCAACTTTAAACCACAGATCTTCAAATGTCACCTGAGCTCCCTCTACAAATCGGAAGGAAGCCTCAATCGTGTTGTTAAACATGCGCCCATTGCCATTTGGATTTGGGACCACATGCCCCACAAAATGAAGGTTCTTGTCGATCTCGATCACTTTATTTGTCGGCCATTGAAAGACATACCCATTTTCAAACTCGATGGTATCACCATCCTGCGCTTTTTCAAGCGCATCCATAAAGTTCCAACTATTATTGTAAGGCCCTACTAAATATCTTGCCACACGCTTCTCCTCTGTTTCATCTTTTCTGTTTCCTTGTTATAAACACTTGTTACTAAAAATTGTAACACAATCCAGTGCCAAAGAAAACACTTATCATATCTGAAAAGACTGAAAAACCTCTATTTTCAACAGGAAAATAGAGGCTATCAGTTAATCTTTCAAGGCTGAAAATAAGCCGGCTAGAGCAATCGCTCCTGAGATCATGGCTGTGGAAAGGAGCAGCACATTGTCTGCCACTTCTAGCTTGTACTCAAAGACTTTTTCAGCTGGTTTGTCTTCTGCAAAAATTTCTACCTTCATGTTCTCCTCCTTTGTTTCTAGAACAAATCATCAAAGAGGCTCAACTGGTTATCCTCTGGCATATTGCCAAGAATGCCCATCTCATCCATCTTTTCAACTAGGGTAGACGAAACACCGCCGCGCTTCCGGAGCTCGGTCTTAGAGAGGAATTCTCCTTCTTCACGCGCCCGCACGATTTGCTTGGCAACGTTCTCTCCCAGACCATCCATAGCAACAAATGGCGGAATGAGGGTATCTCCATCGATCAAGAATTCTGTTGCCTGACTGCGATAGAGGTCTAGCTTGCCAAACTTGAAGCCGCGCTCCCACATCTCATTGACAATCTCAAGGGTGGTGTAGAGATCGATCTCTACGTTAGAAGCTTCGTTGTTCTTGCGTTTTTCAGCAATGTCCTTCATCCGCGCTTTCACGGCCTCAAGGCCGGCTCCCATGGTCTTGATGTCAAAGGCCTTGGCCCTAATCGAGAAGTAAGCACAGTAGTAATAAAGTGGATGATGCACCTTAAAGTAGGCCACACGAAGGGCCATCATAACATAGGCCGCCGCATGGGCTTTAGGGAACATGTACTTGATCTTCCCACAGGACTCGATGTACCATTCAGGGACATTGTTTTCCTTCATGGCTTGGATGTAACCGTTGCGCTCTTCTTCTGAGATGTTGAGCCACATCCCTTTCCGCACGCGCTCCATGATGGTAAAGGCCATCTTAGGCTTGAGTCCCGCGTGCATGAGGTAAACCATGATGTCGTCCCGACACCCGATAACGGTCGATAGATCGGCAATCCCCGCCTTGATCAAGTCTTGGGCATTTCCCAACCACACGTCGGTACCGTGAGACAGACCAGAAAGCTGAAGTAACTCTGCGAAGGTCGTCGGATGGGTCTCTTCGACCATGCCCCGAACAAAGTTGGTCCCAAACTCTGGAATCCCCAACATCCCTGTCGGTGTTCCGATCTGCTCGGCTGTCACCCCTAGCACTTCTGTCCCAGAAAAGAGGGCCATGACCCCTGGATCATCCATAGGGATATCATTTGGATCAATACCTGATAAGTCCTGGAGCTTGCGAATCATGGTCGGATCATCGTGTCCCAGGACATCAAGCTTGAGGACGTTCTCATCAATATCATGGAAGTTAAAGTGAGTGGTCTGCCATTCAGCTGTCACATCATCTGCTGGGTACTGAACAGGAGTGAAATCATAGACGTCCATATAGTTTGGAATAACGACGATTCCCCCTGGGTGCTGACCGGTCGTCCGCTTGACCCCAGCGGCACCTTGCGCCAGACGTTCCACCTCTGCATCCCGGTAATACTTGCCGTAGTCTCGCTCATAGCCTTTCACAAACCCATAGGCAGTCTTGGCCGCAACTGTACCTACTGTTCCTGCCCGGAAGGCGTATTCTTCCCCAAAGATATCACGGACATCCAAGTGGGCACTCGGCTGATCCTCCCCTGAGAAGTTCAAATCGATATCGGGTACCTTGTCCCCATCAAAACCAAGGAAGGTCTCAAAGGGAATGTCTTGGCCGTTTTTGCTGAGCTTGTGGCCACAGTTTGGACAATCCTTGTCCGGCATATCAAAACCAGATCCATAAGAACCATCTGTGATGAACTCACTGTACTGGCACTGGCTGCAAACATAGTGAGGCGAAAGCGGATTGACCTCAGTGATCCCGATCATGGTCGCGACAAAGCTAGATCCAACAGATCCACGCGATCCAACCAGGTAGCCCCGCTCATTAGAACGGTGCACCAGCATTTGCGATGCCAGATAAATCACGGCAAAACCATTCCCCAAGATAGAGGTCAATTCCTTTTCAATCCGCAAATCGACAATATCAGGAAGTGGATTACCATAGATCTCAAAGGCTCGCTTATAGGTCAATTCCGCAACCGTTTCTTCGGCCTTGTCGATAAATGGCGTATAGAGGTCACCCTTGACCACTTCGACCGGCTCAAAGGTCTCTGCGAGTGCATTGGTGTTTTCAATAACAATCTTGCGCGCCAAGTCTTCTCCCAAAAAGGCGAATTCATCCAGCATTTCATTGGTAGTTCTAAAATGCGCTTTTGGCAGAGGCGCTGGCTGGGCATCTTCTCCGTACCCAATGGTCCGGTTGATCATAGCCCCTTGACCGAGACTACGGACAATGATCTCCCGATAAATCTCATCTTCCGGCTCCAGATAGTGGACATTTCCTGTCGCAAGAACAGGCTTGCCGAGACGATCCCCCACTTCGATCAAGCTCTTGATAATGGTCTGGAGCTCGTCCATGTCCTTGACCTGCTCCTTGGCAATGAGGGGCGCATAGATAGCCGGTGGCATAACCTCGATAAAGTCGTAATACTTGGCCACTTCGACTGCTGCGTCAACTCCTTGAGAGACAACCGCATCAAAGACCTCTCCTTCAGAACAAGCCGATCCCAGGATCAAGCCCTCGCGGTGGGCGTCCAGCACGGTCTTGGGAATTCGTGGGACTCCTTCGAAATACTTGGTCCCAGAAAGTGAGACTAGTTTAAACATGTTCTTAAGGCCAGTCTGATTCTTGACATAGAGGGTCGCATGCTTGACTCGGGCCTTCTTATAAGAATTCTCATCGATCAAATCGATATTCAAATCCTTGAGATTAGTCACCCCGTGCTTTTCAGCAACATCTTTGATGAAGATAAAGAGCAGACGCCCCGTCGCTTCCGCATCGTAGTTGGCCATGTGGTGGTGTTCCAAACCTACCCCAAAGCGCTTGGTCAATGGCCCCAAGCCATGCCGTTTAAAATCTGGATAGAGGTTGCGGGCAAATTCCAGGGTATCGATGACTGGCTGGGTGATCTTAGGAAGACCATGACGCTCGTAGTTGACATTCATGAAGCCCACGTCAAAGGTGGCATTGTGGGCAACGAGAACCGTTCCCTCACAGAAGGCCTGAAATTCCTTCAAGACCTGTACCAAGGGCTTAGCCCCACGGACATGCTCGTTGGTGATCCCTGTCAATTGGGTCGTAAAGGCTGACAGAGGATGGCCCGGATCGATAAACTCATCAAACTCCTCAATGACATTGCCCTTGTACATCTTAGAAGCGGCGACCTGGATCAAGTCATTGTAAATGGCCGAAAGTCCCGTCGTTTCCACGTCAAAGACCACATAAGTCGCTTCATTGAGGTCCAGATCTACCTCGTTATAGGTGATGGGCACCTTGTCCTCTACGATATTGGCTTCCATCCCATAGATCAGCTGGATTCCAGCTTTCTTGGCTGCTTTAAAGCCATGCGGGAAACTCTGCACATTGCCATGGTCAGTGATAGCTACCGCTTTGTGGCCCCACTCAGCTGCCTTGGCGATCAGCTCTTCGACTTCTGGCAGGGCATCCATCGTCGACATATTGGTATGGGCATGGAATTCCACCCGGCGCTCGCCTTCTGGCATCAGGTCCTTGCGGGCATAATGCACGACTTCCTGGATGTCTTGGACATTCATGGTCAAGTCGCGCGTGAAATTATTCATTTCGATATTTCCCCGCACCCGTAGCCAGCTGTTCTTCTTGATCATGTCAAACTTCTGGGCTTCTTCCTCATTTTTAACCCATTTCTGAAGGGAAAAACTCGAGGTATAGTCGGTCATCTTAAAGCTGATCAAGACCCGACCGGTCCGCGTCACCTTGTGCTCCACGTCAAAGACCACACCCTCAAAGACAATCCGATTCTCTTCTGTTGTGATCTCGATCATCGGAGTGATCTCAGCCTTGTCTAGCTTAGGTTTAGCCGCAGCCTTCTTAGCCTTGAAATCAAAGGCTGGCTTTTCTTCAACCGCTGGTGGCGGAGCCATCTGGGCCAAGGATTCCATAGCCCGCAAGGTCTCTTCATTGGCTGCTTGGAAGATCTTTTCATTTTCCTGCTCAAAGCGCGCCACTTCCTGCTCTGTCAACTCCTCATCAGACTCCACCCGACAGGTGAAATGCGGAAAACCAAAGGCTTCCAACTGCTTGGCAAGGTTGGGCAAATGGTTCTTACGAAAATGCTCTGTATCAACCGAAGAAGGCCCAGAGATGATCAATTCCTGCCCTTCCGTGCGCACCTGCAAATCTTGATAAAGCCCCTTAAAGCCTTGACTGGCACAAGGGCCATCCTCAAAGACCTCACGATAGTAGGCCTGCAATAAATCATCAGAAAAGTCCTGATTGGCCACTTGGATGGTAAAGGTCGCCTGGTTTCCTGTCTTTGAAAATTCATCCTTCAAGCGCTGGCGCAATTCCTTAAACAAAGCAATCGGCAAGACTTCCGCAAAGGCAAAGCGGAACTCCCAAACCCGGCTGACCTTATGCACCACGACTTCTTGAATCTCCGCATGCAAAAAGGCACTGGAAGATCGCATCTCCAGCGGCATATCCAGCTGATCCATTAAAATTTCAAAGGTGTTGGACATTGTTTCTCCCTTGATCTTGATTCTTTTGCTCGCTTTTGAGTAGCCCACTTCTAAGCAAAAGCAGACCATTCAAAAACATTCGTAACCCTTATTTTATCACAATTTAAGGATTAATTCGAGGGAGAAGTGAAGACGAAAAAATCACCGATAGGACGGTGATTTCTTTTCATCTTTTATTTATTCAGTTAGGGCTGATCCATCATTTATACTTCATCCCCATGGTAATGGCCACAACTGCTAAAATAGGCAATAAAATTAACATCCAGATTCCAATCCACATCTGCCGTTTAAAAAGCCTGTCTAATCCACTATAGCGTTCAACGTATGATTCTTTTGGATAGGCTGGATTATACCAGACCGTCATGGTCGATCCCAGTGGAAAAGCATCTTGAAACAGATTCCCTTTGAGACTGTAGAATTGGTGTAGATGATTATCCTTTGCGCCATCAAATCAATGTCGCTAGCCACTTGATTCGTTTTCCAAGGAAGGGTTACCCGCACTACCCGATAATATTTCAGGCTATTTCGATAGGTCTGACCATCCACTATGTATTCGACAATTGGAGCCGCTACAATTTGTGCCCGCTTATAGCCAACTACCACTCCTTCGACGCTTTTTGACGAGAGGGTCTTAATCCTAGCTTCTCTTCTATAAAAATGTCCAAAAAAGAGTACTTCAAATAAAGGAAATCCAATAACAGCCACAGCAATGACTAGAAGTATTCTGATATCAGGCATACCCATCACCTACTTCATCATAATGTCTGTGATGCTCAGACTCATTTTCGTTTCATCTGATATCTTCTCTACGATCGAGCTTTGTTCACTCGTCAAAGGAAGCAACAAAAGAGTCGCTGATTGGGTCGGTAACTTAGGGTTGTTCGATAGACTATACTGGACTACTTGATCTCGATAAATCGAGTGGCCATCATAACTCCAGCTAATTTTAAAGGTTGCATCATGATCAATATTTGTTGTCGTTTTGTTGACAAACATAAATACTGCATATTCCTGTTGCTCTACAGTATAGGTGTTCCCTGTATAATACACAGTGATCTCCCCTTGATCACCAACTTCCGGATGCTCTTTAACTAACTTCTTCCCCAATTCCATCAAATCCGATGTTTTTCCTTCGAATTGAGGTGCAACTACAAATTTCAAGCCCTTTTCCTCCTTAGCAGACGAGGAGGCTTTTGAGGTTTGCTCCGTTTTGTTTGCAGTTACCTTCTTGGCCTCTTTTTTAGGCTGAGCACAAGCTGTTAAAACAAGCAAACTCGCCAGCAATACTAGCATCTTTTTCATGGATCATTTCCCTTCTTTTATAATTGAGTTGGATTAAAAAACAGTTTCTACTATCATACCGAAAATTAGTTTGAAGAGCAAGTTAGTTACTAGGTGGAGAAAGTTAGGGATGAAAAAGAGAGAACCATGGTTCTCTCTAGTGTACGATTTTCTATCAACCTATTTTAATCAATCATGCAATTCTTAAAGTTAATAGAATAACAACTACCCTATTTGATAAAAGTTAATTTTATCCGTAAATACTAATATTTCTATTTAAAGAAATCATCACTTTTTGTCAAATCAGAAGAGATACCGTCTTCACGTTTAGATTTTTTTATAGATGGTACAAAACCAAACTGTTCAGAAAGTTTCTTATCTTGTTTATCAAATTCTTCTGCTAATTTTACAAGGAATTCACTATAAAGCTGAACGACCCCTGATATAGAATTAGCATCCGTTTGAAATAAACTGAGGCAACGTTCCAGAGGTGCTTTAGATGTATCATTCACCGCTGATTGCCCTTGATTATCCGTCACTGCCATTGCTTCAACTGTTGTACTTGAACTACTTAGTAAAGTCGTATCAATATCAATACTCATTCTAACCTCCTTTAATTACTTGGATGTATTTTTTTCCATTCTTCAAAATCCGCATAACTCTTAATTTGTGTCTTTTCACCAGACTCAAGGTCTTTCGCATAGATCTCCATAATCTCTTGGCCTTTTGGCGCAAACCAATGGAGAGCAGTGTTAAACCATTCTTCTGTACTTACCTGGCCAGGTCTGGCAAATAATGCTTCTCCATTAGAAAGATTTTCAGCCACTTTTGGTAGTTCTAAAGCCAAATTTGTATTCTCCAAATTTTTAGCCTTCTGATAAGTATTATTTAGATTTAATTTCCCGATAAATATACCATAATCAGATCTTATTTTAGATGAAAAATCCAATTTATCATATTCTTTCCCAAACAACTCATAAACTATCTGGTAATCCGTACTTTTAGCAGATTCAACCCTCTCACTTTCCATATCATACCAGATTGTATTAGCTTTTAAATCAGTAGTATAGTATGTTAATTCTAGATAATCTTTTCCTTCATATGTGATGGCTGTTAAATCAATAATCTGATGATTTATCCCATCTTTGAGGAGAATAGGGAGTAGATCAAATGTCTTCTTTTTAAAATTTGATGTATTCAAATCATAGGTTGTAATGATAACGGACTCTCCTTTATCAATTTTTAGCTTATTTGCCTTAGCATCTACTCTATATTTATAACTGGCTGTCACAAAATAATTTTGGGTCATACCAACATCTCCAGTAATGTGATTTCTATCTAAACCAATTGACACATATTGTCTATCTGCACCAAAACTTTGAATTGATTTTACCTTGGGTGCTTTGTCTTCAATATAACTATACCCTAATTCCGGTTTAATGGTATAAGCGATTTTAAATCCTAATCTTAGTAATAAAAAAGTCATTGCTAAGACAGAAATTACTATAACCAACCATTTTACAAGTTTTTTAAACATAAACACCCCTCAATCACTTACCGACTAGCTTATTATAGTATTCAGTATTATTCGCTAAGTATGACTCCCTCCAATTATGAACATCTGAGTTTGATTTATAATTCATTCCATAATCTTCTTTTGCTACCCGACTAATATTTTCAAGTCCCTCCCAAATATTTGGCTCTCCAACTTCTGATATGGTCTTATCACTTTTACCTGCCAAGAAGTCTCTAGTATCACTTGTCATATAAGCTTCTTTGGTAGAGTCCCCTTTGTCAGGATTTATACTAGATTGGATATCATCCCAAAAGTTAGATTGTTTATCATTTGTTGGAACAGATTTAATTTGTTGATCAAACGTCTCTAAAACTTCTTCCCCATATTCACGGAAAATATAACTTCTCAAACCATTTTCTTCCATATCGTGGCTCTGTAAAATTGCTTGCAAATCATAGGTCATGTCAACGCTTGAACCTCCCTTTGATTTTGTTGCATCATAAAATGATCCTCCTCCGTCAAAAAGAGTACGATCAAATTTTTTGCTATTTTTTACTTCTTCCTTCGATATTGAATAAAGAGATTCTACAAATTTAAATATTTTTTGAGTTCCTGCAACACCTTTCTTCAGAACTGGTTTAGCATCACTACCCATTACATTTTTAGCTGCAGACAAACCAGAACTAACATTATTAATGCCCGAGATATCAGAAGCTACCGATAAAACTCCGGAAAATTCAGGAGAAATAAGACTCGTACCACCAATGAATGCATTCTTAAAAAGTTCTTTTACAGCATCTTTTTTCTTTTCCTGAAGCGCCTTATATTCCTGATACGCCTCACTACCAGCAGATTCTAATCCTGATGTTGTATATTTACTTGTAATTTTCTCCCTTCCTTCTTCGACAAAACTATCATCAGTTGCCCCTTTCTTTTTATATATTACCTTATCCCAAGTATATGAACCATCAGAATTACTGGTCAAATTGAACATTCTGTTTACCATCATATTAGGACGACCATTCACCATTTTAGTGTAATGTCCAATTCCCAAAACTGCTGCAGAATCAAAAAGGCTGCTTAGATTCCCCATTCTTTCTAAAGTTGAATTTAATGGAATCAATTCGCCTGAATTCTTTAGAGCGTCCATTTCTTTCTTATATTTCTCATGATCCCCAGTAAATTCTGGCATTTTTTCAAGGGCTGAAGCAGATAAGGTCGCTGCAATCCTTGTCCCTGAAATAGAGAGCTTCTCTAAATATATCTTTGCTTTATCCTTTTCCTGTTCACTCAAGGTATCGAAAAAAGCCTTTAAATTTATAGGGATATTAACTGTTTCGCCTTCACTATTTTTCTCTGAAACGATATCAGCATCTGCATTTTCAAGTATTTTTTGATAAGTTTTATCCATCATCATCTGACTGACATGAGTAGAATCAACCGTACCTAATTTAGCCAAAAATGCTGCCTTATTTTCTTCCTCATTAAGGAGAACGTCAAGCATCTTCTCGTCACCTTTGTCTTGAATAGCATCTATATAATCCATATTCTCAGCAGTCAACTTTCCACTAGTTATCCAATTTAAAAATGTTCCTGGTGAAACCTGAGATAAGTACATAGCATTATTCAAGTAATTAGTGACATTTACCAAATCTACCTCTAATGTATCTAACTGATCTCTAAAAGAACGCATTTCTGTTATCAGATTATCATGCTTTGTTTGCCTAGCTTCTGCTAAAGTCTTTAATTTTTCACTAGCTTCAGATGAAATTTTGCCGTCCTCACTAGAAATTTCTACTGACTTAGGTTCCATCGCTAAAGCTGTTTTTGCACCAGTAATTTTGCCATCAATCTTTGTCTCTTTTGTCTCTATACTATTATAACGTTGAGTAGTTAACCAATTTTTTATGTTTTGTATTCCTCGATCACTTGTATAGATGATATCTCCTGAAAATCCTTCACCCTCTAAAGCACCTGTATATGTTGAGATACTCTTTGAAAGGACTGTTAATAAATTAGGGTAGATAGAAAACACATAGGCTGATAAATTATTAACCTTAACCACAAAAGCATCTAGAGCGCTACTTGATTGATTAGCTGTTCGCTGTTTAAAAGATTGATCAGCACTTGCAGTTGCCTCGACATAATATCCTGAAGCTCTTTCTGCACTTGAACCTATTGAATTCAAATTCGTTTTTGAATCCACCGTGACCATTACCATATATTCACCTCTTATTTTTTCTTATTAGCCTTTTCCCTAGCTCGAGCATCTGCGGCTGCATCTGCTGCACGAGAAATTTGTAATTCAAAACTCTTAAACATCTTTAAAAGATCCAAATCTCCTAAATTAGCAGTAATTTCATCTAACACTTTTTGTTTTTTATTTTTTAATGATTCACTAAAACCTTTGATAGTTTCCTGCTCATCTTCATACATTTGATCATATTTATCCCCTCTCACATGATCTGTATCATTATTATTGTAAGTTGATTTTACATGAGTTTCACAGCCATTAAGCTCCTTGAAAGCTTCTTTTAAAGCCTCTTCCTTTGACTCAATTTTTGCAATTTCAGCTTCTAATCGTATTGTATTTTGTGATTTTCCCATATTATTCTCTTTCTATAGTATCGGTACCATAATTTTTTCAACAATCCCATCCATCATCAAATAATTCTCTTGATTTTCTAACATAGCTTCCTTAAATGGCCGATTGGTTGGTGATACGACAACTTGATCAGCTATTCGAACAGCTATTAAAACCTGCTTAAATAATTTTACAGTTCGTGATGATTGGTCTTGTAGTTTACTTAAGTTATTCGGTCTTGTCATAATAACATTAACATAGCCTACAGATGGACCTTTATCAAAAAAGGCTTGCAATAATTCAATCTGTGAAATATTTAAGTTAGAGATGATTTCATCATAATTTGGCCATAAAATAATGTGTGTTAATTCTGTTTTTCTTTCTTTAATGCGTTGCTCCATTTGTCTTGTGAGAGCTTCTATCATTTCACCATATTTCTCAACACTATTATATAAAGGAATATCGTTAGGTATATCTAAAATTGAAAACTCTGAGATAACTACAGCTAGTTTATAATCAGTTTCACTTATTCGATTTATTAAATACTGCATCATCTGTTTTAGTTCTGTTTCCTTATCATAAAGATAGAGGAGACTTCCATTACGTGGATTCCAAGATTTTGAGAGAACTGTATCTTTATCTAGACCTAAGGGAATCAGTCCCTCAGATAAATCAGTTTTAACACTTTCATAGTTCATCATGAAGTCTGCTTCTGTCAACTCATCTGGCACCATTGGGATACCTGCTGGGGTGTGGCCTGTCCACATCTCTTTGAGACTTTGGACTTGGCCGCGGAGGTTGTTGATGATTTGGATATCATTGTCCCCTGCGACTGGTAGGGCGAACTGGACGACATCGACTTCGTCACGCTTCATGAGTGCCCGTCCCTTGATGTCTTCCATCGTAGCTGCTAGTGGGGTTGCTCCTACGATGCCGCGGACTTCAGAGATATCATTTTGTGGCAAGGTCAGCTGGTGCTTGAAGTTTGAATAGAGCTGAGCTCGTAGGTTGTTCTGACGGCTAGCTGTGATGATCAAGTGCACACCAATGCTGAGACCTTCACGAGAGATCCGCATGAAGAGCTTGAAGAGGTCTGTCTCATAAGGCTCATCCTTCATCGACTCATAGCTATCCATCAAGATGACCATGGTTGGCTCTTGCTTACCGGTCACTTCACGGTAGAGGGCGATAGTGCCGACCCCATGCTCGGAAAGGAGCTTCTTGCGACGATCCAACTCGCGGTTGATGATCCGAATGAATTTCTGGATTTTCTCCGTCTGATCCAGC
>OKWN01000308.1_pt1 | contig 26991 bp, 29 predicted proteins | sample 1607151 | NCBI WGS metagenome assembly OKWN01 (sample SAMN07501046, study PRJEB24779) | human gut metagenome | isolation source: stool | host: human infant | place: USA: Pittsburgh, PA | reverse complement strand
GCATTCATCTTCATATCCACCTTCCCATTTAGGAGTACACGTATGAACTATACTTTTTATATTTAGATTATACCCCTTTGTAATAATACAATTACCAACTTGGCAGGTTCCACTTTTAGATAATTTCTTACTAAGTTTTTGACCAGCGCTTTTCTGAATTAACTTATCCAATCCTGAACTACCGCTAAAATATTCATCTGTTGGATTTACAATGGCATCAACCTTAATATCTACAATTTCTTCTTTTACAATTTTAATTCTATCATCTATCCTACCCATATGTATAACCCCCTTTCCACAATAAAAATTTACTTTTCTTATTTTACTTTCCACAAAAAAGCATATAATCCCTTTTTATTATTAACTCTACAATAAAATTATAAACAATTTTCTTAATCTTATCATAATATAAAAAGAAAAAAGTTAGACAAATCTAACTTTTATAGCTTTAACCTATTCAACTTTTCATATATCATCTATATCATCCTCTTCCACTAATCCTATGGAAGCTTCCATATAAGCTAAGTTTTTATATTTATATATCTCTCTTTTAAAAAGTGTTCTTACTATAAATTTTAATATTGTCATCTTACACCTCCGCTGATTTTAGCCACATCTAACATTTACTTTTTTGGTGTAATATATAATATGAGAAAAAAATTTCTTGGTTACTAATAATGTAATTTTTATGATAATTAGTCTATCCATGTGTATATTTTAATATTTTTCAATAAAACTGTTTATAATATCCAATATTTTATAATAATAGACATATATGATAAAATGTTATAAAAAGAAAAAGGAGTTTGTATAAATGGCAGATTTTAAATACGATATAGTAGAGAATTTAGGAGTATTATCTGAAAATCCTAAAGGATGGACAAAAGAATTAAATCTTATTAGTTGGAATGGCGCTAAACCAAAATATGACTTAAGAGATTGGGCTCCAGAACACGAAAAAATGGGAAAAGGAATCACCTTAAGTAACGAAGAATTTGAAGCCCTAAAAGAAATAATCAACGGTTTATAATTAACAGGAGATTAGTTTTTAAATAAATTTAAGATAAAAGAAAATAAGGTAATTTTAATAAAATATATTATTTTATTAAAATTACCTTATTTATTTAAATATTTTAATTTAGAAAACTAATTGCTATTTTATGTCTAGCTAAATTCTTCACTTTCTTCGTTTGACTTTAAACATAAGGTTATAACTTGCCTAAACTCTATTTCATTTAATTGTGCTTTATCTAATCCTTTAGATACCCACATTTTACTATCCCTAATTTCATCCATAGGGCTGTATTTTCCCAGCCACTTATCAGAGCTTTCAAAATCTTTATCGTGATATATGGTGGAAATCAGGCCTTCTTCTAGTCTGTGTCTTTCTTTCACATCCTCAACTTCAAAACATACAAATTCAAATCTTTCTTTCATATAATTACTTATCTTTTCTTCTAAGGTTGATTCAACTTCCATATCTCTAAGTTCTGCATACTTACTTTCATTGACTTTATCATTAAAATTGATATTCCAAATATATAAGTAATAATGTTCATTATAAGATAAGATAGATTTTCCTATATTCTTCCTAAAAAAGCTACTATCTTTAAAACCATTTTTATAGTGATTCTTAATTCTCACAATTAATTTATTGTCATTATCATGAGTTCCTATCCTTACGATTCTATCCATATCCTTATATTTTTCTTTTTTGTCTAAAACTATATAAATACCATTAGTAAATGGAATTTCATCAAGATTATTATAATTATATCTTTTCATGGAATTAAAAAGTATATGTAATTTTTCCCCATATGAAATTTTACATCCATGCCCTTCATCTAACTCTTCTCTTAAGAAGTTAATCTTATCCTCAACAGATAAATTATTAAAGGGTGTGCCTACTTTTTTTAAAAACTTTATATAATTTTTATAATAGCTTCTATCTGCTAAAATAATATACTCATCTTCATGTATATCAGTAAAATTATTTAACTGCTCTAAAATCTCAAGAGACCATAATCTATTTTCCATCTCACTTCTAAAACTAGCTGACTCATTATAAGATGGTGTATAATCTCTTTCTTTTACAAGCCCATATCTTGAGGTTAGTATGTAAATTTCGTCTGCAATCTTTTTTCCATAATCCATGGATAGCTTAAACAGTTGACTTTCTTTATCTATATCCTTAACTAAATTAAATCCAGTCTTCTTCCCATTGGCGCATGATATTAATACAATTTTACTCAATAACATTCCCCCCTATTTTACAATACATAAAACATTATTCCAAGTAAATGAGCTATACTTCCAAGTAATACAAATACATGGAAAATGCAATGCATATAACTTTTATTTCTTCCTATTCCATATAAAACAGCTCCAACTGTATAGAAAATTCCCCCTGCTAAAATATACATAAATCCATTCCAAGTAAGAGCTTCAATAGCTACTGGAATTACTACAATTATTCCCCAGCCCATTACCAAATTACATATCATAGCAAATACAGCATACTTTTTTAAATCAATTGCATTAAAAATTATAGCTACTATTGCAAGAGACCACTCTATAATAAATACTCCCCATCCTACAGTTGAGTTTACTGGCTTTATAGCACATAGTGCAATTGGAGTATATGTACCTGCTATTAAAATATAAATAGCACAATGATCTAATACCTGGAAAACTCTCTTTGCAATACCATCTTTTAGGCCATGATATATGGACGACATAGAGTACAATAAAATCATTGTGATGCCATATACTACGGATGTAGCTATAGCTATAATATTGTGATGCCATGCAGAAATTGCTACACATAAAACTAGGCCTATTACACCAATAGCACCACCTACTATATGAGATATATAATTAAATCTCTCCTCTGCTATAGAATAGTTAGGTAACTTTCTATCAATTAACTTTGTTCTCATATTATTCCTCCTACTTCTTTTCAAATCCTTCTTATACAAATATCTGTATTTTTATTTTTACACATTAATTATAGTACGCTCTTCAACTTTCCAATTCCTTCTTATACGAAAATTCTAATTAATACTTTATGATATTTAAACTAAATTATCATATTTTATTTTGAATGTCAAAACTTTTGCTTTACAATATTTTTTCTTGATGATAGTATATTTTATAGTAACAAAAATTTGGAGGATTAAAAAATGATAAAAATAGTATGTGATAGTATTTCTGATTTACCACAGGAAATACTTGCGAAATATAATGTTGATATAGTACCTTTAACAGTAATTTTCAATGGTACAGAGTATTTAGACGGAGAAAATTTAACAACTAAAGAATTTTATAAAATGCTTAGAGAAAGTAATAGCATGCCAAAAACTTCTCAAGCCACATATATACAGTTTAAATCTATATTTGAAAAATATGATACAGATACAGAAATAATTTATATTGCTGGATCATCAAAAGCTTCTGGAACTTATCAAAGTGCAATGTTAGCTAAAAATGATGGCCATGATAATGTATTCATATTTGATACTGAAAACCTAGCTATAGGGAGTGCTCTATTTGTAATAAAAGCTTGTGAAATGGTTGAGTCGGGTCACTCTGTTCAAGAGATTCTTTCTACTTTAGAAAAATATAAAAATAATGTTGAAGTTACTTTCTCAGTTGATACTTTAGAATATTTAAAAATGGGAGGAAGAATTTCTTCTACTAAAGCCGCACTTGGAAATTTATTATCGATTAAACCTATTTTAGAAGTTAAAGATGGTTTAGTGGCACAAAAATCCCAAGTTAGAGGTAAAAAACAGATTTATTCAACTTTAGCAAAAACTATTGTAAATAGATTTGGTAAAGATTTAAAAGAAAAAACTATTATTATTGGTTGTGGAGATAATCAAGAAGATTTAGAAATAATGAAAGAAGCTTTAGAAAAGGAAGCAGAAGTTAAAAACATTTATTATGTTAATATAGGATGTGTTATCTGCTCTCATTCTGGGCCAGGCGTTATGGGAATATCTTGCATGTAATAAAAAAAAATCAAAATAGACTTAGATAGCTGCCAAGTATTCTATCTAAGACTATTTTGATTTAAAATAATACGGCTTTTAATATGTTTTTAGAATTATTTATATTACAGTCCAAGTAATATTGTTAATCCCTTATATCATTTATATATATAGTGTACATTATAAATAATTTCATGTAAGTTGTCTAAACAACACTATTCAAGAATTTCAAATTCATTTTTTTTAAATTTTATAATTCCTTCTTTTTGCATTAGAGACAATTCATGGGATAAAACGCTTCTATTTACACATAAATAGTTAGCTAGTTGGTCTCTATCAAAAGATATTTTAAACTTGTTTGAATTATTATTCTTTTTTTGAATTGATAAATAAATCATAATTTTATCCCTTATACTTTTTTGAGATACCAGCTCTATTTTATGGCATTTTTTTGCACAAATATTTGCTAAACATGTAATGACATTACCATAAATCTTTGAAGTATCCTCTTCAGATATAACTTTCCCCTTTTCTAATATTTTTTTATCTATTTTTAAAATAAAAGATGGCTTAGTTGCATAGGCATAGTAAAAACTATTTCGAGATGGTGTACATAATATATCTAAACCAAAAACTTCATGAGTTTTCAACTTAGATAATAAACTCTCACTACCGTCAGGACAATATTTGCACACATTTACTTCTCCTTCTAGTACTAAACCTAGATAATCAATGTAATCATCTTCCTTTATAATCAATTCACCTTTTTTTATAAAAACAACTTTATATGATAAAGAAGACAAGAATTCTTTTATTATAGCCTTGTCTACACCTTTAAATATTATAGATTTTGAACATATTTCCGTTACTCTATCCTCATTGAAATCCATCATAATACCCACCTCTTTTCCCCTTAAGTAATTATACCATTTTTGTATAAAAAAGTTGTTGCTCAAAAACTCATTTATATTATATAAAACAAAAAGTATGTTGTTCATACAACATACTTTCAAAAGTATTAATTACAGTATATAATTTTTATTTCATCTTTATTAAAGATTCGGTTATAACTTGTCCATTTTTATTGCTATAAATTTAGTCTATTTATATATTACAATAGTTTAAAAGACAATAAAAGCATCATATTATTTAACTGTTACACTTTTTGAAGATGAAGCAAAACCTTTTTTGGACATTTTAACTGTTATAACTTTCTTCTTTGATTGTTTAGGTATAGAAATTGAGTAAGTTCCATTTGATTTAACTGTAGATTTACCTATTTCTTTGTTATTAACATAAGCTCTTACTGTTGCTCCCTTAGAACCTTTACCAGTTATTGTTTTTTGTGTTGATTTTACAGAGTTAACTGTAAGTAATTTAGTGAAAACTTTTTTAACAGTTACAGTTTTAGATTTTGTAATATAACCTTTTTTATACATTTTTACTAATATGTCTCTACCAGAAGATTGTTTTGATATTTTCATAGAATAAGTACCATCTGATTTTACTGTAGCTTCTCCTATTTTTTTACCATCTACAAAAGCTCTTACTGTTGCTCCACTTTTCCCTTTACCAGTTATTCTTGTTGAAGTTGATTTTACTTGATTAACTGTAAATGTAGAGAACTTAGCGTATTCTACATAAGCCATTTTAAATTTAGCTCCATAACCCTTCTTCGTCATTTTAATATATAACATATCGTCTTCTTCTTGTTTTGGAACTTTTACTTTAAAAGTATTATCAGATTTTACTGTTGTTGTATATGTTTTCATATTTTCATCCATAACAGTAACTTTTGCACCAGCCACACCTTTTCCTGTTATATATGTAGTTCCTGGTAACACTTTATTTATCGTATATGGTGACATAGTTTTTAAAGTAGTAGATTTACTCATTGGGCTTACAGTATAAGTACCTTTTGTAGAAATTACAGCTATAGTATAATTACCTTTTTTAAGTTTTAGATCTACATTTCTTGTTATGTATTTTCCAACATTTCTATTTGATAATGAATCTTCCCATTTTATTAAATCAAATAACTTTTCCATACTATCATCATCTAGTATATCATCATCATTTAATTTATCTTGATCCATAACCATTATTTCAAATAATTCTCCATTGGTTTTATATTCTAAATTTATACTTTTGTCACTAGTTAATGAAAAATCATACATCATCATAGATAAATCATTATTTACCTTATAGGTTTTAGGTTTATCCAATTTTATGGTACCTGTACCTGTTTCTGTACTTTCCCTTGATTTTCCAACATTTAAAAATGTATTTTTTAATGTTGTTTTTTCTTTAGTTATACTCTCAGATGATTCACTTGCAAAAGCTGATGTCGTAAGTGTTAGTACCATTATAAAAGTTAATATTACTGATAATAATTTTTTCTTCATTGATTTCCCCCCAATTTACATATTTATTCTAAAGATAACACTTGATGGTAATTAATTCCACCTTTCTTAAGCTATTGTAACTTATTTGTTAAAAAATGAGCAAGCGAGCTTATTTTAAACTCACTTGATTATTTTAATTACATATTAAATTTAATAATGTTTCATTTGGAGGTACTATTGGATAAACATCATAGTCAGTATTTATTACACATTCTAAAAATACAGGCCTATCTATATTTATCTCACTTAAAATAGTTTTTAGTTCTTCTATATTTGTCGCCTTATACCCATCTATTCCATAGGCTTTTGCTAACATTACATAGTCAACACTAGGATCTACGTTTGTTTCTGAGTATCTTTTATTTGAGAAAAGTTTTTGCCACTGTCTAACCATTCCTAGAGTAGAATTATTAAACAGTAATATTAACATAGGTATTTTATAAGTAGAAACTGTAGCCATTTCATTACAGTTCATTCTAAAACTTCCGTCTCCTGTAACTAAAACTACATTTTTATTTGGTACACCAAGTTTTGCTCCTATAGCTGCACCTAATCCAAATCCCATGGTTCCAAGTCCTGCTGATGTTATAAAGCTTTTTCCAAGAGGAAAATTCCAATACTTAGCAGTCCACATTTGATGCTGACCAACGTCTGTAACTGTTACTGTATTATCGCCTATTCTTTTGTTTACTAAAGATAATATATTTTGTGGATGGAACTCTTCTTCACCTATGATATGTTCTTTGTCCTCATAAGTTTTTATTTCATCTTTCCACTTAGAATTATCCTTTTTATCTACTTTATTATATAAATCTTTAAGCAAAAACGATAAATCTCCCACCAAATCAACCTCTGCTTTTATATTTTTATTTATTTCAGAAGGATCTATATCTATGTGAATTACCTTAGCATTTTTAGCAAATTCAGAGCTCTTACCTATTACCCTATCACTAAATCTAGCTCCTATAGCTATTATTAAATCTGAGTTGGATATAGCTAAATTTCCTTCCTTGCTACCATGCATTCCTAGTAAACCTAAAGATAATTCATCATTTCTATCTATGTCCCCTAGACCCATTATTGTATTTAATACTGGAGTGTCTATTTTTTTTGCAAAATCCACAAGGAGTTTTTCCTCGTTTGCAGATTTCACGCCTCCTCCAGCATATATTATTGGTCTTTTACTATCTCTTATTAACTCACGAGCTAAATCTACTTTTTTCTTATTTTCACACTCTTCTTTTAGTTCAAATTCGCTCTTTGAAGGATTTTCTAAATTAGATGGAATGTAATCATCTAAATTAAAATCAATTTCTGCCAACATTAAATCCTTTGGGATATCTATTAATACAGGACCTTTTCTTCCACTATTGGCAATTTTGAATGCTTCTCTTATGGTTTTTGGCAAGTCTTCTACTTTTCTTAATAAGAAATTGTGTTTTGTTACTGATAAAGTAACACCAGTTATATCTATTTCTTGAAAAGAATCTTTTCCTAGCAAAGCTGTAGGAACTTGACCGCTAAAGCATACTAAAGGAGAAGAGTCCATATATGCTGTTGCTATTCCTGTAATTGCGTTTGTTGCTCCTGGACCTGAAGTTAAAAAGCATACACCTACCTTATTACAACTTCTTGCATATCCATCAGCAGCGTGAACTGCTCCTTGTTCATGAGAAGTTCTAACATGATTTAATTTATCTGTATAATCATATAAAGCATCATAAAGAGGTATCACCGCTCCTCCAGGGTAACCAAATATGGTGTCTATCCCTTCCTTTATAAGACATTCTAATATTACTCTTGACCCATCCACCTAATTTACCTCCTTTTATATATAAATCTTATTTATTTAAGAAAGTCATCATACTTCTTAAATTTCTACCTGTTTCTGATATTTCTGCATGATATTGTTGAGTTCTTCTATTTAAGAAATCTTCACATCCATCTTCATTTTCTTGTATCCACTCTTTTGCAAATTTTCCATTTTGTATATCTGTAAGTACATCTTTCATAGCTTCTTTAGACGCATCATTTATTACTCTAGGTCCTGATACATATCCACCCCATTCAGCAGTATCACTTACTGAATAATTCATTCTTTCAAGTCCACCTTCATACATTAAATCAACTATTAATTTCATTTCATGTAAGCATTCAAAATAAGCAACTTCTGGTTGATATCCTGCATTTACTAAAGTTTCAAATCCAGCTTTTATTAACTCTTCACAACCACCGCAAAGTACTGCTTGCTCTCCAAATAAATCTGTTTCAGTTTCTTCTTTAAAAGTAGTTTCAAGTACTCCAGCTCTAGTTCCACCTATTCCCTTAGCATAAGCAAGAACTGTCTCTTCTGCTTTCCCACTGGCATTTTGATATACTGCAAATAAACAAGGAACTCCACTTCCTTCTTTGTAAACAGATCTTACTAAGTGTCCTGGTCCTTTTGGTGCTACCATTACTACATCCACAAATTCTGGTGGATTTATTAAGTTATAATGTATGTTAAATCCATGAGCAAAAGCTAAAGTTTGACCTTCTCTTAAATTTTCTTTTATATGCTCATCATATATTTTCTTTTGAGCTGTATCTGGCATTAAGCACATAACTACATCACTTTGTTTAGTAGCATCTGATACGCTTACCACTTCAAATCCATCATTTTTAGCTTTTTCTCTTGATTTACTAGTATCATGTAATCCTACTACTACCTCTACACCGCTATCTCTAAGGTTTTGCGCATGAGCATGACCTTGACTTCCATATCCAAGTACTGCTACCTTTTTCCCTTTTAAAGCATCCATTTTTACATCTTGTTCATAAAACATTTTCATTTCAATTTCCCCCCTGTGTTTAGTTAAAATTTATAGTTATGAATCTATCTTTTTAGATATTTCTTCATATTCATTTAATCACTACATTACTTTTAAGTCAGATACATCATGTAACTTTCTCATATAATTTATTACATCTTCTAAAGATGTTGTTTCATCATTTATTGTTAATTGCATTCCACAGTTTTCTACTGATATACTCATTGATTCAACTTCTAACTCTTTTCTTCTAAGGGTCATTGCCACCCTTAAGAATGAATCCATGCCTTGATTTAAATTTGCATATACATTTCTTTTCATATAAATTACCTCCTATTAACTCTTTACAGTTTTTATGCAATAAAAAAACTTCCGCCATTATAAGCAACATTTGTTTGCTCATAAGGACGAAAGTTATATTCCGCGGTACCACCTTACTTATAACCTAAAAAAATATACAGGTTATCTCTCATTTATTCTAGTCAGAGCTAATCTTAACTATAGCTAAGTAACGCTAGCATACGTTCATATTTACTAAGAAAACTTTTCAATATGAAAGCTGGGAGTGATCATTATATACTTAAATTAACACCAATTCTCAGCAATCTTGGCTCTCTGTAATTAATTAGATTAAGTATTTTTGTCTCCGTCAACGCTTTTAAAATTTATTAATTTCAATTTATAACAGTAATTATATTTAGGTTATTATATAATGTCAACCTGTTTTTTGAAATTTTCTGAATCTTCTTTTTAATATACAATCCACACAAATACGAATGTAACTATATCACTGTATTTTATCTATTAAAATATTATAATATTTTTAAATCGATATAATAATATTTTTTAATCATTAAGGAGGGTAAATAAATGGCTAAAATAAAGAGAAAAGCAATTATAGATAAGGACTACTGTGTTGCTTGCGGTACTTGTGTAAAGGTATGTCCTTTTAATTTAATACACATAGAACAAGGTGTCTTTGCAGATATAAACTTAGATAAATGTGTCGGATGTGGAAAGTGTGCGAAATCATGTCCTGCATCTGTTATAAATATAGAAAAAATGGAGGTTTAAGAATAATTATGACTAAAAATAAAAAGACTTTTAAAGATTATATGTGGATTTTAAGTGTCACATACTTAGCATTAGGATTTTTTAATATACTATTTGCGTGGCTAGGTCTATTATGTTTCTCAATACCTCTAATAATTTCTTTAACTGGTCATGGTAAAACTTATTGCAACATTTACTGTGGTAGAGGTCAAATGTTAGATTTAATTGGAAATAAACTGAAATTATCAAAAAATAGAGACATTCCTAAATTTTTAAGAAGTAAGTGGTTTAGATATGGATTTTTAACATTCTTTATGACCATGTTTATTGTTATGTTATTTAATACTTACTTAGTGTTTAATGGAACTAATGGATTGAAAGAAGTTGTAAAATTACTTTGGACATTTAAAGTTCCTTGGTCATGGACTAATACTAGTCTGGTAACTCCGTGGGTAGCTCAATTCGCCTTTGGATTTTATAGTATGATGTTAACATCAACAATCCTTGGAATAATAACAATGTTATTGTATAAACCAAGATCTTGGTGTGTTTATTGCCCAATGGGAACTATGACACAATTAATATCAAAAGCAAAATATACTGATAAAAGCAATATATCATGTAACAGTTGTAGTAACTGTTCTAGCAATGTTATCTAAAAAAACTATTCAAATATAAAATAGGCATTACCTTATATTAAGGATGATGCCTATTTTATATTACAACTATTTATTTTTATCACACCATATTTTGCATATATGTGCTTTTTTACTACAAAGTACATTTTTTGAACCACATGAAGGACACTTTTCTTTATCTTGTAAATAATTTATCTCATAAATATTATCACAATCAAGACATTTAAATTTGCAGAATTTGGCTCTATAATTTCCACCATCTATTCTTATTGCCTTTCCTTGAGTTAAGGCTATAGCAACTTTTTCTCTAGCTGAATCTATAATATTTTGAAAAGTTTGTCTAGATACCTTCATTTTTTCTGCACACTCTTCTTGATTTAATTTTTCAATATCTTTAAGCCTCATGGCCTCTAGTTCTTCTAATTTTAGTATTACTTCCTCTAATTCACATTTAGACTTTCCCATTGGAGTAAAATAAGTACTCTCTGGGAAAAAATCTACTGTTCTAACTTTTGTTGGTCTTGCCATCTAAACTCCTCCTTACATTTGGAACATAGTCCTGTAAAAATAATATCTATGTCATATATATCCAAATCCTTTTCCATTTCTGCTTTATTTTTTAATTCTAAACATTGTAAATTAATATCTTTACTTTTAATATCAATTATACTATTACATTTAGAACATTTAAAGTGAATATGAAAAGGATCTTTGCTAAATATTTTTAGTTCAAAATATCCTATGCCATTGATGTTTATTTCTTTAACTATATCAAATGTTTTAAAAAGGTTTAAAGTTCTATGAATTGTACTAAGACCAATTCTTTTATCTTTTAATCTATCATGAATTTCTTTTGAGTTTAAATGAGTTTTACTTTCGATTAGCACCTCTAATATGGCCAACTTTTGAATAGTAAATTTATACCCATTATTTTTTAAAATCTTTTCGATTCTTACAACAATATCATCCATGTTATTTATTCATTACAGTGACCTTCATGCATGTGTTCTCTGCAAACACTTCCACTTGATACTAGTGTTCCATCAATATATTTATTTATTATATCATCAGTTGATCCACTAGCTCCCACTATTACATCTATATTATTGTCTGCAAATAATTGTTGTGCTGTTTCTCCCATACCTCCAGATATAATGATATTTACATCTAAATCTTTTAAAAATACTGGTAGAAAACCTGGTCTATGCCCTGGATTAGCAACAAATTCTTTTTTTGAAATACCATTATTTTCTATATCATATATTTCAAATCCTTCACAATGACCAAAATGACCACTTACACACTTATTTTCACTTGCAACTGCTATTTTCATTTTACATACCTCCATTAATTTATTAATTATATTTTAATTATTTTTTTAATATTATTTAACATATCCTCAATAGCTTTTTTTGCCAGACTATTGTCATATTTAGTTATGGGCTTTAGTTCATTTATAGATTTTACAACCATGTTATCGTAAGGAATTTTTCCAACAAGATCAATATTTTTACTTCTTAAATATTCATCTATTTCTTTTGACATGTCTTCGTTAATATCATATTTGTTTATACATGCCATAGTAAAAATACCAAAATGATTGCAAAGATCTACAACTCTTGTCAAATCTTTAATTCCTGATTTAGTTGGTTCTGTTACTACTAGTACTGCGTCACTTCCTGTTATGGAAGATATTACAGGACAACCAATTCCTGGGGAACCATCTATTATGGTAAAACTATTATTGTCATTAGCTGATGATGCATTTCTTCTCAACTGGCTTATTAATTTACCAGAACCATCACTTCCAATTTCCATTTCTGCTCTAGATATTACTCCTTGGGCCACTTTGCTTAAAAATACATCTGCTGTTTTTGCATCTTTTAATTTTATAGCTTCATAAGGACATACTAATTTACATGCTCCACATCCTTCACATAAAAATGGATCTATTTTGTAATTTTTAATAGCTGAAAATTTACATACTAATTCACATTTATTACATTGTTTGCATAAGTCTTTATTTATTTCAGCTTTTTTGCCTCCAATAAAACTACTTTCTTCTATATTCTTACCTTTGTAAAACAGATGAAAATTAGGTGCATCTACGTCACAGTCAACTCTTGTTACATCATTAATTAATTCACTTAATGCTGTTGCTATAGTTGTTTTTCCTGTTCCACCTTTTCCACTTAATACAACTAGTTCCAAGGTAGCACCTCCTTTAATCTATTAGAAAGCTTGTCAAATATGCGTTTGTAATTCGGATCACTGTAAAGCATTTCACCTTTTGAATATATTCTTGCAGCTTCTTTATCATAAGGTATACTTCCTAATAAGGTGATTTTTTCATCTATGCAATATTCTTTAATTATGTTATTTTCATCATCCTCTTTGTTTATAACTATACAAAATGGAATTTTATATAGTTTTACAAGCTCTACTGCCATTTTTAAATCATGAAGTCCAAATTGAGATGGTTCTGTTACAAGTATGGCTACATCTGCATAATTAAGGGCATTTACCACATTGCAAGATGTTCCAGGAGGACAATCAATTAAATTATTACCCTGTGGAAGGTTTTTCAAAAGTGTTTTAATAACAGGTACAGCCATTGGCTCACCCACATTTAAAACACCTCTAATACAATTTAAATCATTGATACTACCTATTTCTATTTTACCAATCTCTCTTTTTCCATATGATATAGCATCAAATTTACAACTTATTTGACAAGCTCCACAACCATGACATAATTTATCAAATAAAAGTATCTTATTATTTGATTTTGCAAGAGCATTAAATTGACATACCTCTACACATTTTCCACAATTTGTACACTTATCTTTATCTATAATTGGATATTCTACCATAACCTTTTCTTCATTATGTATTTTGGGGTTTAGAAATAAAAAACCATTAGGCTCTTCCACATCACAATCTATATAATTGCTTTTTAGTGCTAAAGACAAATTTGTTGATACAGTTGTTTTTCCTGTGCCACCTTTTCCACTAAGTACAGCTATATTCATTGTCAATTCATCTCCTATAAAAAATTCGCTTCGCTCATATCGCCAACCATATATCTTTGCTCCACTGCAGATACATCCGTTGCTCAAAATCCCCTTCGCTCATATCGCCAACGATATATCTTTGCTCCGCTACAGATACATCCGTTGCTCAAAATTCGCAACCCTTTAGAGACATGTCGGCGAAACACTCCATGTGGCCAAATTAAAGATACTATCCTTGATGTGGTGCTCCACAAGAGTTTATTTCTTCAAGTTCTTTATTATTATATTTTTCAATAACTTCATCTATTGGTAAACTAGAACATTTATATGCTTTTATATTAGATTCACTAATTATATCAAATGCATTTGGTCCAAGGCTTCCTGTAATAATAACCTGAACTTTTTCATCTATTAACTGATTTGAAGAAGCAATTCCAGCACCTCCAGATGCTGTAAATCCTTTATTTTCAATTACATTAAATTCTTTACTATCTGTATCATAAATTTGAAAATAATTACATCTTCCAAATCTTTGATCTAGTAAACTTTCTTTTGTTCTCCCATTTGTAGAAATGGCTATTTTCATGTTGAACTCTCCTTTTACTTATTAATATTTAGTTCATCTATTATTTTTTTTACTATAGGATTAAATACCTGATCTAAATCTTCTTTTTCCCTATTATCTTGTGATAGCTTACTTATGCTACTTAACATTGGTAGTTCACCAAATAGTTTTAAGTTATTTTCTTGTAAAAATTTATTTGTACTTTCTCCATCAAACAACTTAATTTTTTTGCCACAATCTTCACATATTATGTAGCTCATATTCTCAACTACCCCAAGTAGTCTTACATTCATTTTTTTAGTCATCTTTACAGCTTTTGACACTATCATAGATACAAGATCTTGAGGAACAGATATCATAACTACTCCATTTATAGGAATTGATTGCATTACTGTAAGTGCTACATCTCCTGTTCCTGGTGGCATATCTATAAGAAGATAATCTAAATCTTCCCAGATAACATCTGTCCAAAACTGTTTAACCATATTAGATAACATAGGACCTCTCCATATTACAGGGTCATCCTCATTATCTGTAATTAAATTCAAGGACATAATTTTTATGCCATCCTTATTCTGCACAGGTAAAATTCCCTGTTCAATATATGTTGCTCTTTTATCTTTTACTCCTAATAATCTTGGAATACTGGGTCCTGTTATATCTGCATCTAATACACCAACTTTATATCCTTGTTTTTTCAATGTTTTGGCTATTAATGAACATATGGATGATTTTCCTACTCCACCCTTTCCACTCATTACCCCTATTATTTGTTTAACATTATTTAAAGGATTATTTTCAATCATACAACTTTCTTTGTCCTTTGTGCATTTTTGTGCAGTTGGACAGCTGTTACAACTAGCCATATTTTCATCTCCTACTTAGTTATTAGCATATGCTAATTAAATATTAGCACCATTTATAGTTATTGTCAAATGCCAATAACTATTTTTTCATAAAAGAATAGAGGATATTTCTTATCCTCTATTCTTTATAACTATAAAATTACTTCTAAGCTTTCATCTTGATCACTTATCAATTTTTCTGCATTTTTTATACTGCTATAAGTTTTATATCCACCATCTATATTTGAAGTATTATATCCATATTGATTTAAAATAGTGCATGCAATGTATCCTCTTAATCCAACTTGGCAACATACATATATTTTTCTATCCTTAGGTATTTCATTTAGTCTATCTCTCAATTGTCCTAATGGTATATTTATAACATTTGGTATAGATCCATTTGCAACTTCATATTCTTCTCTTACATCCAAGATATATTCATTATTTTTCACCAAGTCCTCAACTTCATACCATTGTGTATTTTCAACTATATTTTCCATAATATTTGCACCACAGTATCCCATCATATTTACTGGATCTTTAGCCGAATTGTAGGGTGGAGCATAACATACTTCTGTGTCTTGTAAATCATATACTGTAAATCCTGCTTTTATAGAATTTGCTATTAAATCTATACGTTTATCTATTCCAACTTCGCCCACACCTTGAGCACCTAATATTTTACCTGTTTCTGGATTAAATAACATTTTAAATGAAACTTGCGTTGCCCCTGGATAATATCCCGCATGAGATGCTGGGTGAATATGAATCGCTTCATATGGAATACCATGTTCTTTAAGAGTTTTTTCATTATTTCCTGTTGCTGCTACAGTTAAATCAAATACTTTTGCAACTAACGAACCTAAAGTTCCTTTATATTCTACATCTTTTCCTGATAATATATCTGCCACTAACCTACCTTGTCTATTTGCAGGCCATGCTAAAGGAATCATTGTCGGTTTTTTATTTACAAAATCTATAACCTGTACAGCATCACCTACAGCATATATGTCTTCATCTGAAGTTCTCATCTTACTATTTACAACAATAGCTCCTCTTTCATTTACTTCTAGTCCAGCATCTTTTACTATTGAACTTTCAGGTGTTACACCTATAGAAAGAATAATCATATCTGTTTCAATTTCTTTTCCACTTCTTAAAATAACTTTTTTACCATTATTTTTGAACTTAGCAGGCTTATCTTTTAATATTAATTTTACACCTTTTTCTATTAAATGAGAGTGAAGTATGCTTGCCATTTCATAGTCCACAGGTTTCATAACTTGTTCTCTTGAGTGAACTAATGTTACTTCAACTCCTCTTTCATGTAAGTTTTCAACCATTTCTAACCCTATAAATCCACCACCTATTACAATGGCTTTTTGCGGCTTTTTAATATCAACATAACTTTTTATTTTATCAGTATCTGCAATATTTCTAAGAGTAAATATATTTTCACAAGATTTTATTCCTTCTATATCTGGTATTTTAGGCATAGCTCCTGGTGAGAGTATTAGCTTGTCATATGTCTCTTCATATATCTCTCCAGTTTTATGATTTTTTACCTTAACTTTTTTATTGTTTTTATCTATTTCTATGACTTCACTTAAATTTCTAACATCTAAATTAAATCTTTCTTTCATTCCTTCTACAGTTTGAACAAGAAGAAAACCCCTATTTTTTATACTCTCCCCTATGTAATATGGAAGTCCGCAGTTTGCAAACGATATGTACTCTCCCTTTTCAAACATAATTATTTCAAAATCTTCATTTAATCTTCTAAGTCTTGCCGCTGCAGAGGCTCCACCTGCTACTCCTCCAACTATTAAAACTTTTTTAGACATGTTTTTCCCCTCCTCTTGGATTTTATCCATATAATTATATTATAGTATCAATAGTTGCAGAATACATCTTATTTAGTAAGTTATTGCTTATCATTTGATAATACTAGTATAAAATTCATATTTATAATAATATTGTTACACAATGTAAAAGAGTTGTTGAAGAACTATCTCATATCCTTGTCTGTAAAAAAGAGCTACCTTATAAATAATTTTTAATTATTTATAAGGTAGCTCTTAATCTCATTTTTATAAAACACTTACCAATATGGCACCTTCTGATGTATAAGTTCCCATAACTGAACCTATTTCGGTTATAATAATTTCTTCAAAATCGTGATTTTTCAGTATTATTTCCTTAGCTTTTTCCGCCTTTTCTAAACAATTTGCATGAGCTATAGCTAAAGATGTATAGTTTCCATTACTAATCATATCACTAATTTTTCCTGCAACCTTTTTTATAGAATTATTGCATCCTCTTGCCGAATCTATTGGTTTTACCTCACCATCACCAACTTTTATTATAACTTTCATATTTAAAGCATTTATGAGCTTTCCAGCTAATGGATTTACCCTTCCACCTTTTATTGCATTTTCTAAAGTTTCCAATGAGCCATAGAAAAATTTATCTTTCTTTAATTTTTCTATTTCATCTATTACCTCTTCAAAAGTCTTGCCTTCTTCCACCAATTTAGCAGCTTTTATAATAAATTGTCCCTGTGCTATTGATCCTGTTTCTGTATCTATTACTGCTATTTTTTTATTTGGATTTTCTTCTAACATCATATTTTTAGCAAGAAGAGCTGCCGAGTAAGTTCCTGATAAAGCTGAGGCTATAGTAAATATTATTACATCCTCATCTCCTTCATAACTTTGCATAAATTTATCCGGTGATGGACATGAAGTTTTTGGTAATTCTTTTGAATTTCTCATTCTTTCATAAAACTCACTTTTGTCCAATTCTCCGTCTATGTAGGTATCTTCTCCAAAAGAGACATTTAATGGTACTATGTTTATATTATATTTTTCAATTATATCCTTATTTAAATCGCAAGAGCTATCTGTTATTATTTTTATTTTTTTCATGATTATATATACTCCTTTTCATAGCATAAGTCGGTCGTCCGACCGATTATTAATATAATTATATCCTCTACCAATATTAATGTCAATCATTTCTTTTGAATATCAAATTATTTTATTTAAAAATCGTCATAATTCCTTACAATAAAAATAAAGCTATGATATAATCATAACTTTATTTTATCTTTTAATTTCAAAATTGCTTCAGTAATTCTTTTTTCTCTTGTTTCAGCCTTTTTCTCACTATTTATCAAATTTACATATTTTCTTTTCCCAGAATAAGATAGTATTTCATAAAATTCTTTTGCTTCCAAATTTTCTTCCATAAGCTTCGCAAAATCCTTTGGAACCTCTACTACTCTTTCTTCTTCATCTTTTTCAACTTCAACAAATATGATGTCTCCTGGGTCTTTTCCTAATTTTTTTCTAATATCTTTGGTTATTCCTATTATATGGCACCGTCCACCCATTTTAACTATGGAACCACGGTACTCTATATTATAAAATTTAGCCTTCACTTTCACTCTTTTGGCACTAAATTCCTTTTCCACATCGAAAGGAATCTCATATAATATAAATTTTTATTTTATCATCTTCTACAAATAAAAAACAATACTTCTTAATTTATATAAAAAAGAGGGTCTATACAGACCCTCTTTCTATAAACTTGGTAATTCATCATAAGATGTTATTACTTTGTTTACTATTCCATAATCCACTGCTTCATTACAATTTAACCAATAATTTCTATCTGTATCATTTTGTACTTTTTCTAGTGGTTGATTTGTAGCAGCACTTATTATTTTATTTATTCTTTCACGAACTCTAGCGATTTCTAAAGCTTCTATATGAAGATCTGTTGCTTGACCTCTACATTGACCAAGTGGTTGATGTATCATATATCTTGTATTTGGTAAAGAGTATCTATTTTCTTTATCAGCGGCAAGATATATGGTTATTCCAGCACTAGCTACCCATCCTGTACCTATAACTATAACCTTTGGTTTTACAAATTTAATCATGTCATGAATAGTATCCCCAGCTTCAACATGTCCACCTTGACTATTGATAAATATTTTTATAGGTTCATCACCCATTTCTTGTAAAATTAATAATTGTGTAGATACTTTTTCTGCTAATTCTTGATTTATCTCTCCTGAAATAAATATTGTTCTAGATTTTAATAGTTTTTCCATCACTACACTAGATGTATCTTTTCCCTTTTCTTCTTTTTCCCCTAAATAAATCATTAACGTTCTCCTTTTATACTGTATTAATATAAATCATTTAAAGATAAATGTTAATTTATCCCTTATTAAACATTATATCTCTATCTTAATTACCTTACAACTTTCCATTTATTAAATTTTCTATTTCTTTTAATTTATTTTCACTTAATGATTTTAGATATTCTATATATAGTTCTTCCCATTCATAATTTGTATCTATCTTATTTGATATAATTTTTATAATATCTAATTTTTCCATTCTATATTCTCCATAGAAAACTAACTTACCTAAAATACTAAGCTCCAAATTACTTAAAGACATGAATAAAAGTAAGTATTCGTCTTCAAAAATACAGTTACTTTTTAACATATCTACATAATCTTTTATGGAATTTATATTTTTATTGATTATCTCTATTTTCTCATAGATATTATCACTTTCTAATATTTCTTCTACAACTGATCTAAAAGTATCGTCATCTAATCTAATTTCTTCATCAATAATTAAATGATTTTCATCATTTTTAACTTTATCTGTTATTACTAAAACGCTGATTAAGTTATCTCTTTTTATTGCATCAATTGTAAGATTTATCAAACTTTCTTCATACCCTTTTAAATAAGTACTCTCATATTCTCCTAAGCTATAGCATTTAATTATTTTATTTATTATCAAACTAATTAAAGTTTTTACTTCTTCTTTATTTAGTTTTTTTAAATTATCGTTCAACTTTTCAAAATCATTTTTACTAATTTCTAAAGACTCATTATTACAAAGAATTGAAAAAACTGCATTGTTAATTGTCATTTCAAAAATATTTATAAGTAAATCTCTATAATCAATTTTATAAGTATCTCCATAAGATTTTAATATTTTATGAATATCATCATTATTAAACTTGTTGCATATTTCATTTTCCAGATATAGATTCCATAGATAATTTTTTATATAATAAAGACCTACCACATCCCAATCATCAAAAGCCAATGGATAATCTATATCTGCCACACATTCATCTGGCTCAAATTCTAAATTATAGAACTTAAAAAAATTAGAAATTCCAAACAAAGTGTCTTTATAAGCTGTTAAATCAGTATAAATTTGATTTTTTAATGTTCTTTTATATAGCTTTTCAGTATGAATAAAGTCTTCTTTTAAAATTATCTTTCCCTTTTCATAAATATATGATATTTCTTCTTCCTTTAAAGTTTTTATAGCCAATTCTATATTTTCAAAAGTATTCATATAAGCATCTATTGTATACCATATTCCAATTATAAGTTTTTCTGCTTTTTCAACTGTAACTGAGCTACTTTCTCCTTTTGTGTACTTTAATATTAAATCTTTTAAAATTTCTCCTATCTTAATTTGTACATTATATAGAAAAGCTTTAGGCAAAATTTTACATCTTACACATTCATTTATTAAAGATATAGTATATTGATATTTTGAAAGATTACCAGAGTTAAAGTCTTTACTAATAAATTGTAAGTTATTCATCTTCACCCATCCTTCCAAGTCGGAAATCCAATGCATATTTTTCCGCTAAGTTTTGCACATTGTCAATTCTTCCACTAGTTTCTTCATAAAATTCACCAATAATATCTATAATTTCATTATCACTTATTTTATCTAAAGTTTCATTTTTTAGGTAATAAAAAATATCTTGTAAATCATTAATTATTTCAACATAATCATCTTTATCCGTATATTGTGATATATATATTTTATTTATAATCTTTTTTGTTGCATCCATATTAAGATCTATTCTGCCATAAGTTTTTAAGCTATACCCTCTTGATTTAATTATCTCTTCCACATTTTCAGAGGTTAAAATTAATCCATAAACTGATGATTCTTCATTGATTTTTAAGATTTCATTTTTTACTATATTCATAGATTTATCTTGTAATGAACTTAAAATAATATTTTTTGTCAATTTTATCATCTCCTTTTTTTCAAAACCACTTGACTTTTGCCTCACTTTATGTTATTATAATATTGATATGCATTTTATTGTTCATAAAATCTAACTTTTAGTATATTACATTTATATTTTTTTGTCAATAAATCAAAAGTAGTTTATCTACTCTTTTTTTATGCAAAAATATATAAAATATAAATTCTTTACAATTAAAATAAGGCAAGATTATAATCACCTTGCCCTTCTTATATTAATAAATCACGACTGTAGTTGTATCTAACACATTATCATAAATCCATTGAGCATTTTCTACTGCCAATCTGATACATCCATGACTTAAAGCTTCACCCAATCTATCGTCAATTATCTCAGTTCCTTCAGCATTAAAAAGAATTGAATGATAATAGTAGCTGCCTCTAATTCTTGTAGCATATTTTACTCTATAAGTATCAGAGCCAAAATATGGCTTTCTACCTGTTATATAAAAAGTCCCTGTAATAGTTGGTGTACTAGGCTTACCTACAGTACAACTCCACTTATAAATCAACTCCCACTGATTATTTTGACCTTTTTTAAATACATAAGTTAATCTATTTTTCAAATTAGTAGTTATTAAATTTATAGTTGGACTTTTAATATTATTATCATTCACAAACTTAACCATATCTGTATCAAAATAAGTAAAATCATATCCACCTGGTTCCATGCCATCATTACTTAAAAACACATTAAATATATATCCCTCTTTATCATTATAAATAACTCTACTCCAATCTCCATTTACATCTAAAACTTGTACCCTTGATTTGGCTGGAACTATAGCTACTGGATTTGATGCTGAGTCTGGATAAGATCTTAATATGGCATCTGTCCAAGTATATTGTGTTTTTGATAAATATTCGTTATAAACAAACCCTCTTTGACCATTATAAACTACTTCATACCAATCTTCTTCTGCATCAATAACTTGAACTTTTGAACCTGCTGGTATAACTGTTATAACATTACCTTGTGTAGACTTTTCGTCTCTTAAGTTAAGATTAGCAAGCGTATATTTTACACTATCATTTGGATTCACTTGTCTTTTATTTCTATGCATATACCCACCCCATAATAAATAGTTTTACAATATTTTATGAATTCTTAATAGTAATTGTTCTTTTATTAGTATATAAAAAATTCGCTTCGCTCATGTCGCCAACGGCTTCGCCCGTTGCTCAAGTAATAAAGTTGGAAATTAAAAAAACTCCTAGATGTGGACTTACCACTTCTAGGAGTTTAAAATTATATAGCAAAGATAGTTTTACCTTCTTTAATTGTTTCTACAACTTTTATAGTATCTAATTCTTTTGCTGGTATTTCTAATGGGTTTTTATCAAGTATTACCATATCTGCTAACTTACCAACTTCTAAAGATCCTTTTACATCTTCTTCAAAGTATTGATAAGCTCCATTTATAGTAACAGCTTTTATAGCTTCCATTACTGATATTCTTTGGTGTTCACCTAAAACTCTTCCACTTTCTGTTGTTCTGTTTACAGCAGTGTGTATACCTATTATTTGGTTAGGTAATTTTACTGGTGGATCTTGATGTAGTGTGAATTTTATACCTTTTTCTAATGCCCATCCTATTGGAGATATATTTTGAGCTCTTTCTGGTCCGAACACTTTATCGTGGTGTAAATCTCCCCAGAATCTAACGTGATCGTTGAAGAATGTAGGCACAGCATTTAATGCTTTAACTCTATCTAATTGATCATATCTTAAAGCTTGGCAGTGAACCATAACTGGTCTTAATTCAGTTCCGTGTCCTGTTATTTCAACAGCTTTTTCGTAACATCTTAAGAATTGTTCACAAGCTTCATCTCCGTTAACATGTACGTGAACTTGAAGATTCATGTTTATACAATCAACAAAATAATTAGTTACTACTTCATCAGTTTGAGTTCCATATCCACAGTAGTCAGCAGGTTGTCCCTCTGGAACTACATGATATGGCTTACTTAACCAAGCAGTAAATCCTTGTGGAGAACCGTCTAACCAAGTTTTAGCTCCACCTAATTTATAGTGATTGAAGTATTCTCTCTTTGGAGTTCCTTCATTTTTCATTAAGTTTTTAGTTGATGGTTGAGTAGCAAGCCCTACTATATCTATGAATAACATATTGTTTTGAGCACAAGCCCCTAACATGTGATTGTAGTGATTAGCTTCTTCTACAGATGCATCTTGAGTAGTTGTAACTCCAAGTGAAGCATATATTTTTTGAGCTCTAACTATAGCTTTTAATACATCTTCAAATCCTGGACTTGGTACTACTTTTTTCTTTTCACTATCTAATATAGCATTTTCTTCTAATACACCATTTGGCTCTTTTGAATCAGGAGATACAGTTCTTACAACTCCACCTTCTGGTACTATGTAATCATCTCCGCAGTATCCGTAAAGCTCTAAAGCTCTTGAGTTTACAGCCGCTAAGTGTCCTGAAGCATGAGAAACTGTTATTGGTATTTCTTTGCTTACAGTATCTAAATCAAATTTAGTTGGATGTTCTCCACCTTCAAATTTAGTATTATCATAACCAAACCCTATTAGCCATTTTCCTTCTTCTACTGGGTTTTCTTTTAATTCTTTTCTTAATCTTTCTAATAACTCTTCTTTAGAAGTTACATCTCCTAACATAACTATCATTAAAGTTTGAGCTATAGCAACTATATGACCATGTGGATCTATAAATCCTGGTAATACCGTTTTCTTATTTAAGTCAATTCTCTCTGCCTCTTTATCTAATGCTAAAATTTCATCATTAGTTCCAACAGCTTTTATTTTGCCATCTTCAATTAAGATAGCTTCTGCAACAGTTTCATTTTGGTCTACTGTTATTACATTTCCATTAAAATATATTTTTTTCATACGTCAATCTCCCTTTTAGAAATTTGTCTTAATTTCAATAAATTAAACATACTTTAAAATTATTATCACATGAATAAAAACAGCAGACCATGTTTATTTTTACATAAAATTTTATGCATTTGCACAATTGACTTTTATAATACAACACGTCACGAATTATAATAAATATTTAATAATAGTACATAAGTAAATTTTACTTTTATCGCTTATATCATCTAAATTTATATCTAAAATCTCTTCTATTTTATTTACCTTATAATTGAGTGTATTCCTATGAATAAATAAAGCACTAGCTGTTTCATTCATTTTACAATTATTTTCATAATAAGAAGTTATAACTTTTAAATAATCAGTATTGTTCATATTATCATATGCTTCTAATACCCCCAAATTATTTTCATAAAATTTCTTTAAATTTTCTTTACTGTCCATATCTAAAAATAATCTATATACATCTATATCACTAAATCTAATATTTGATTTTTCATTTCTAAGAATCTTATTAATTTGAAGTATTTTTTTACTTGCTTCATATCCATTATGAAAAGTTTCTAATGTGCAATCTTTTTTATCCATTCCCAGATAAAACTCTAATTCTATAAATTCTTTCATTAGCTTAATATATAATTTTTTCATTAATTCTTCAGTATCTTCATACATAATATTATTAAATACTATAATAATATGATTGCCTACACTAAAAGCAAAAAAATTACTTCTTACATAATTCAGCTCTACATCTATAAAATTAGTAACTTGTATCATTTCAGCATTTAAATCAATATTATCAATATCCTTTGAGTTTACTTCAATTATAGTTACATAGTAGTTCCAATTTGGCTTATACCCAACTTTACTAAATACAGGCATAAATAGATCTTTATGATCAGGTAAAAATATAGCATCTTTTATAGCATTAGATAGCTCTATATAATTTTTTTCTGACTCAATAATACGAGCAGACAAATACCTCATAGTATCTCTCATCTCTACTCCCCAAGAAACAGAAAAAACAGGATAATCATTTTCATTACAGTAATTTATTATTTCTTCATCAACTTCATCAATATACTTTCCTATATATATGATAATTCCACTAGCTAACATCTCATGAGTTTTTTTAACAAGATTAAATAAATCATCCTTTGATGTCATTGCTAATCCGGTAGTAAAAAGTAATTCTCCACCTTGTAAAAAACTAGCTACTTCTACACTCTCAACTAATTGAGTCCATCTCACTTTGTTTTTTAATCCGTTTTCTCCTGCTAGGAGTTTTACTTCATGCTTTTTTATTTCATTATATAGATATTTCAATCCTACTGACATTTCCTTCTCCTCTGATTCTTAATTTTTACTAATCAACTTGTATTATATTACAAAATATGAAAACAATAAAGTTTTGTCATTTTAATAGGCTTGATACCAAACCATTAGTACCAAGCCCTTTTAATTATTTATTATTTACTTTTTTCATATTTCTTTTCATATCTTGTATATTTTCTTTTACTGATGCTTTAAGTTTTTCTCCCTTTTCTTTGGTAATTACTTTTTCACTTACCATTTTATCAATTTTTTCACATTCAGCATTATAAATCTGTTCTTTAATTTCATCCTTTTTAGCTTCTCTATCTTTGATCATATAAGAGTCAATTCTTTTAACATCATCTTCTGTAAGCACTCCACTTTCTTTTAATTGACTGATACTTTCTTTTAGTACCCTTCCGCCTCTTGGACAAGGGCACTTAGGAGATGAATTATCCTCACTATATGTAGATGTAGTTGTTGTGCCTTCAATAGCATCAGCTTTCAAACTACCCCCACATAAAGCTCCAAGTATTATAGATAATGTAAATATTGTTAAAGCTATAGTCTTATTATTTTTTTTCATTTCTTACCTCCTTTTTGTTTACAAAAGTACTTTTGATTATACTTACTTTTCCCAAAAAGCTTAATTAAACCTTAATAATCTAATTTTTTTGAAAAAAATACCTACATAATTTTAATTTATGTAGGTATTTTGTAAATTTATAATACGAGTTTATCTACCACCAGTTAGTACTCCGTAAACTTTTCTCATATATTTTCTCATAAATATTGCAACACATGAACATATTGTTATTGTTATTATAGGTGCCACAAAAAATATTATTAAACTACTCATAGAGCTTATTGGCATTACCTTAAACCATATTTTTTTAATAATAGATTGCAACGGAATATGGAAGAAATAAATGAATATCCCGTATTTTGCCAATCTCATTTCTTTTCCTAAATCAAACTTATTCTTAAATCTTTCTCCTACTACATCATATAAAAACCATGCAAACGGAACACCACATAAGATTATTATATTTTCTGCAAGTAGCAATACATAATCATAGTATGGAATTTGAGGCATATATATTAAAACAGTTTTTAGCACTATAGCTAGAATATATCCTAATCCAAATAAATATCCTTTATCCTTATATTTCTTAAAGTATAAATCAAAATTACCTATGGCAAAACAAGCACCTACGGCAAACATTAATATAGGATAGTAAATTACATCAAAAAACCAGAATACTGTTATTACTAGTAAAGCTTTATCCTTTAATTTATCTATTATATAGTAGATTATTGGTGAAATTACTACATTTATCATTAATGCTCTAATATACCAAAACTGATATGGCAAA
>OKWN01000307.1_pt1 | contig 27150 bp, 21 predicted proteins | sample 1607151 | NCBI WGS metagenome assembly OKWN01 (sample SAMN07501046, study PRJEB24779) | human gut metagenome | isolation source: stool | host: human infant | place: USA: Pittsburgh, PA | reverse complement strand
TCGAGACTACTCATTACCAAACTCCTCCTAAAGTTTTTATTAATATATTATATATATAATTATAGATATAATATATTAATTTTGTGTTAAATTATGAATATTTTTTAAAATTTTTTATTCTTATTTATGAATACATTAAATTAAGGAAAATGAGGATAATTTATACTAAGAATAAATTAAGAAAAAGGAGGATGAAAATGTATCCTATTTATAAAAATATAGGTACTAAAGAAAATTGTGAAATAGTTAAAGTAAACTTTCCACCACAACATCAAGACTGTCATCCAGGTCTAGAGTATATTATGAATCCAAGACCAATATCTGAAAATGTAAACTATAAAGGGAGCAATAAATTGGAAGATAAGGTGGCTATTATAACTGGAGGAGACAGTGGTATTGGAAGGGCAGTTGCTTATGCTTTTGCAAAAGAAGGAGCTAATATTGTTATTGCTTACCTCAATGAAGATGAAGATGCAAGTGAAACTTGTGAGCACGTAGAAACTTTAGGAAGAAAGTGTATAGCAATTAAAGGTGATTTACAAAAAGAAGAAAACTGTAAACTAGTAATAGATAAAACATTAGAGGAGTTTGGAAAAATAGATATATTAGTAAATAACCATGCTGTTCAATATATCCAGCAAAGTATTTTAGATATAGATGAAGAGCAATTGGAAAAAACATTTAGAACAAATATATTCTCCTTTTTTTACTTAGTAAAAGCAGCACTTCCTCATTTAAAAGCAAATTCATCCATAATAAATACAACATCAGTAACAGCATTTAAAGGAGAAGAATTACTAATTGATTATAGTGCAACAAAGGGAGCAATTCTTGCTTTTACTAGATCTTTATCACAATCATTGGTGGAGGATAAAATTAGAGTAAATGCAGTGGCACCAGGTCCTATATGGACACCGCTTATAACAAGTAGTTTTAATTCAGAAGAAGTGGAGACCTTTGGAAGTCTTAGAAGTAAAGTACCTATGGATAGAGCAGGTCAACCTTATGAAGTTGCAAATGCATATGTATTTCTTGCTAGTGATGATTCTAGTTACATGACAGGACAGGTATTACATGTCAACGGAGGCAATATAGTAGGATAAAAAAATCGCTTTGCCTGAGCAACTGCGTTGGCGAAGTATTTTGATACTAATTTAAGTCACTGAGTGGATGTTATGAAACTACTTTGCTCAAGGTGAATTTTTATATGGTTATATTTATAAAACTCCCACGTATTATATATTAGTTTAGTATGTGGGAGGTATTTATAAAAGTGTCTTTATATATTATAAAAAATGACTCCAAAGACCTTACTCCAGGGGAAAATAAGCTGTTGAGTAAAATAAAAAAATTATATGAAAGCTATGAAAGTGAAGCTTATTTATATGTTCAACCAACAATATCAAGTTTAATACCAGACTTTATTTTAATAGATAAGAAAAAAGGGATTTCCATTTTAGAAGTAAAAGATTGGTCATTGTCATACATTAAAGATGTTAATAAAAGAAGAGCTATTTTAAGTGATAGGGAAGATGACAACCCTGTAAATAAAACTAAACAATATTTTAATATTTGCAATGGAATAATTTCAGATAATGATAAGATATATGATTTAAACGATTTTCTTTATGCTAACACAGTATTGACTAATATGAGTGGTGAAGATTTACAAGGAGATAAAATAAAATCAGCTTTTAATATTGAACCAGTAAAAATATTAAGCAAAGATATTTTATCAAAACTTACTATAACTGATATGTTTTCCAACGTGGAATGTGAAATAAATGAAGATGAAATGATTGATATTAGAACCTCGCTATTTCCTGAAATAAAAATAGTAAAAGAAAATAATGAAGAAGAGCAAAGTTTAGATGATGTAAGTATATATTCTTTAGATGAAAAGCAAGAAAACTATTCGAGAAAATTTCCATATGGCCCATATATGATAACTGGTGTACCTGGTTCTGGAAAAACACAAATTTTAATTGCAAGGGCCATTCATTTAATAAAAGAAAATCCCAGATGGAAAATACAAATAGTGACATATAACTTATCACTTGCTAATAAAATAGAAAGTATTTTAAATGAAATAGCAAAGGATTATAGTAACAGTTTTATATTGAAGGATATAGAAATTCAAAATATAGGTGTTAGTACTTTTCATAAGCTTGCCATGAGAGAAAGTAGAGAAAGAATGCCTTGTAAATTAAGTGCAAAGGAAAAGCATACTTGGTTTGATGAAACACTACCTAATTTAGCACTTGAAAAATGTAAACCTACTTATGACGCCATATTAATAGACGAGTACCAAGACTTTCAAGATGACTGGATAAAAGTATGTGTTAAGTTATGTAAAAAATATAAATATAAAAATTACTCTGGAAAAGAAGTAGAAGGTGTAAATATATTTATGGCTGGAGATAGACTACAAAGTATATACAACAGTAAGGAACATAGTTGGAGTAAGCTGGGTATAAATATGCAAGGGCGTTCTAATTTTCTTAAGACTTGTTATAGAGCAGGAAGGGAGAATTCATTTTTAGCACTAAAATTTTTACAACAAAATGAATATTTACGAGAAGAAGTTAAAAGATTTTATAAAGAGAATGAAGATATAATATTAGATAATACTAATGAAATAAAAAGTACTATTGACTTTATTGAAGGAGAATATGAAGAAATTATAAACTGTGTAAACTCTTTAATTAGAAGTAAGACATATTCTTATAATGATATATTAATTATTTGTAATTATAAAAATCAATGTGAAAAAATAAAAAATATGTTACCATCTAATATAAGGATAAATACAAGATTTATAAAAGAAGCTGACAAAGAAGATATGGATACCTGCCTATTAACTAGTACATAGTATTCTTCTAAGGGATTAGAGGGGAAGATAGTAATTTTAGTAGATGTGGATTTTTTTAGTGGGAACTTAGATAATAAAAAAGAAATTATGGATAGAAAGTTATTATATGTGGGAATGACAAGAGCCAGTGAAAAGTTAATTATTCATGGTAAAAATTTTTATAAAAACTCTTTTGCTAAAGATATAAAAAATATCTATGAAAGTTCTGTGGAATTTGGATAAAATAAAAAGACTTGCTTATAAGCAAGTCCTTTTTATTTTGAATAAGGCTAAATTTAATCAAAATGAGTTTTATATTTAATTTTATATTAGCTATCTTAAATTATTTATTAGTAATAAAAATGCACTTCCTGCTTTCAGGTAGTCTTCACCTTCTACTCTACCAACTTTAACATTTTTATTATCATATACATATCCATTCTTATCAACTCTTCCCACAGGGAAATAACTAGTTGGATGACTGTGGATTATACCATCATCATCGATTCTTCCTATTGGAGAATTATTAATTGGATCATTGTGAATTATATTGTTAGTGTCTATTCTTCCCACAGGACATTGGTGATATAAATGATTATGAACTACGCCATCAGAATCTAATCTTGCAACACCTAAAGAATTATAAGGAAAATTTACTATAGTACTTGCCATATACTTTACACCAACCTTTACAATTTATAGTTTAAAAAACAGTTAAATAAATATTGTTTTATTAATTAATTAGACATAAATTGATATAAACCTTTATAAATTATAAATGTATACAGGATATTTTTTACATTAAAGGAATTTATAATTTATCTGATTTTTGGATTAATTATAAATTCTAACCTATTTAAATGAAGATGTTTCGCCGACACGTCGCTCAAGCAACGGATATATCTGAAGCGAAGCAAAGATATATCGTTGGCGACATGAGTTAAGCGAATTTTTTATCTTTAAGAAAAATTATATTTATAAATTTTTAATTATGTAAAATTAAAGGTAATAAATTAGAACAAAGATTATAATACTGAAAATAAAACAAAAACGAATAGAAGGGTTAAAAAGGTATAAGATTATAAATAAGAATAAAAATGAGGAGTTTATTTATGGATAATATAAAAAATGAAATAGATGTAAAATTTAAAAATATAGAAAAACTTTTAAAAAATGAACTTATAGGTCAAGATTTATATATAAAAAATTTAATAACTTATATAAAAGAAAAGACAGTTAAAAATGAAAAGGGAGTTCTTATTTTAGTTGGAGAAAAGGATACGGGCAAAAAAACAAGTATTAGAATTTTAATTGAAGAGATGTACAAAGAAAAGTTAATAGAAAGTGATAACATAAATGAAATAAACTTGGATACATACAATTTTAAATTAGGATATAATGCTTTCTTAAGCGACTTACATGACAGATTAAAGTCGAAGTCTAAATGTATAATGTTTAAAAATATTCAAAATGCTATGGAAGATATAGTTCATGTTATATCAGATCTTTGTTTTAATTCTTGTTTCAACTTAAATGAGGATTACATTATAAAAAATGATGTTTTCGTTAAGGCTGATGAAGAAAATAAAGAGGAAATAAATGATATTTTAAATTCAGAAGAAATTCATAAAGAAAAGATAAATCAATTAATTTGTAATAATAAGTTTGTTGTATTTACTTGTGATTATAATGATATCAATTTAGATAAAGTATTTGGCAGTGATTTAATTAACAAAATTGATAAAGTACTTTATACTAAAGATTTAGATAAAAAAGAAAGAAATATTGTGGTGAGAAGAAGGGTAATTGAAACTATAAATCATATAAAAGAAGAATTAGATTTAGATATAATGATTGATTTGAATAAGGATGATGAAAATAAAGAATACTTTGGAATTTGTAAATATCTTCAAGAAAGTTATAAAAAAGATAGCAACTTTGGTATATCTGAATATGTAAAATACAAACTTAATAATCCTCTTAGAAATCTTGTTATTAAAGAAGAAATAAAAAGTAATAGCAGACTTTTTATTTATGTGGAAAATGATGAAATATACTGTAAGGCAAATTCTAAAGTATATAAACTTAATGAATATACTACGCCAACACTGGAAGAAGCTAGATATAAACTTAATTCTATTATAGGAATAAAGGAATTAAAAGAATTTATCTATAATGTTCAAAATAATTACAAAGTACAAAATATAAGAGAAAGACTGGGACTTACCACATCGAAAATTTCCATGAATATGATATTTGCAGGTAATGCAGGAACAGGAAAAACAAATGCAGCCAGAACTACCTTTGAGTATCTAAATGCTTTAGGCTTACTTTCTCGTGGTGTATTTAAAGAAGTAAGCAAAGCAGATTTTGTCAGTGAAAATGTAAATGAAACAGCGAAAAAAACCATGGAAGTTGTAAACTCTGCTATTGGAGGAGTTTTGTTTATTGATGAGGCATACTCTTTGTGTGAAAGTGAAGAAGACAAGGTTGGTAAAGAAATAGTAGATGCTCTTCTTAAAGGAATAGAAGATAATAGAGATGATTTGATTGTAATACTTGCTGGGTATGAAAATGATATGGAGAAATTCCTAAGTATAAATCCAGGACTAAAGTCAAGATTTCCAAATATAATTCATTTTGAAGATTATACTCCTTATGAAATGTATGCTATAGCTTTAAATATTGCAAAAAGTAAAGGATACAAAATAGCAGATAATGTAGAAGATGACTTAATTGATTTATTTGCAAAAAATCAAATATCTGGTAAAAATGATTTAGGTAATGCCAGATTTGTAAGAAATATAATTGAAAATGCCATAATGGATGCATCAAGGAAATACTTACAAGATAAGCAAAAGAAAATCGACTTATTGGAAGCACATAATTTTAATTTTAAGGTTAAAGCAAAATTTAATTTGGAAGAAAGATTAAATGACATAATAGGTTTGGAAGAAGTTAAAAACTTGCTTAGAAGCCAGTACAAGCTTATTGTGGCACAGGAAAAAAGAAAATCAGTAGGTGTGGAAACTAAAATTGAACAAAATTTAAATATGGTTTTTGCAGGAAATCCAGGAACAGGAAAAACCTCCATAGCAAGATTAGTGGCAGAAATGCTAAATAGTATGGGATTGCTTAAAATTGGTCAACTAGTAGAAACTGACAGGTCAAATTTTGTTTCAGAAATACCAGGACAAACTTCTAAAAAAACTGAAGAAACATTTAAAGAAGCCATAGGAGGTATATTATTTATAGATGAAGCTTATACCCTGGCTTATGACCCTCTAGGAAGGGAAGCCATAGAAACTTTACTAAAATTAATTGAAGACTATTCAAAAGATGTAATAGTAATACTTGCAGGTTATGAAAAAGAAATGGAAGACTTCTTTGATGTGAACATAGGTCTTCGTTCTAGATTTCCACTTTGGACTAATTTTGAAGATTATAAACCAGACGAACTCTCAGAAATGGCAATTAAACTTTTGGAATCAAAAGGATTTAAATTATCGAAAAATGGCTACACATCTCTTAAGAAAAGCTTTGTAGATATATATGAAAATGCTGATATTCAATCAGGAAATGGTAGACTAGTTAGAAACTATGTAGAAAATTTAATTAGATCTCAAAGTATTAGAATTGCTGAAAGTGATATTAGTGTCTATGAAATGAATTTAATAACTACAAAGGATATTGATAATATAAATGAGTTTACATCGGCGAATGATTTTAATTTAGAAGAAAAACTTAAAAAAATTGCAGCCAATGAAAGAGCTAAGGACTTTTTAAGAAATCAATATAAAATTATTAAGACAAAAGAAAAAAGAGAAAAGCTTGGAATTAAAAGTCAACTAAGTAAATACAGCAATATGGTCTTTACAGGAAATAGTGGTACAGGTAAAAAAACTACTTTGAAAATTTTATCTAGTATGTATTACAATGTGGGATTAATAAAATCAAAAAATATTGTGGAAATGGATGAAATAGAAATCACTTCTCTTTTAGATGGAGGTGTACAAATAGAAGATATATTAAAAGATTACTTAGGTAAAATGGTATTAATTGATAAGGCTCATTTATTTATTGATAAATACAATAAAAATGAAATGATATCCTCTTTAATTAAGTTTATTGATAAAAATAATAATAAAATAATTATTGTTTTATGTGGTGAAAAAGAAGGGATGAGAGAATTAGTTTTAAGTAATCCTTCTCTTAGTTGTAGATTTCCTATATGGCTAGATTTTCAGGATTACAATAAGGATGAATTATTTGAAATTGCAATAAATCTTATTAATTATAGAGGTTATGAAATAAATCAAGATGGAGAAGAAGAATTAAGAAAATCCATAGTAGATCTTTCTAATATATCTGATCTTAGTGTAAAAAATGCACTGATGATTACAAAATTTTTAGATAAAGTGGTGAGAATACAAAGTATAAGAGTTTATAATGATAAAATCATAGGCAAAAACATAAATCTTATTAATGAAATAGATATAAGAAAAAGCAAAGAACAATTTGTAAAAGAAAATCTTATGAAGGAATCTGTTCATAATATAAAATATGATGATAATAATGTTTTTGATGAAACATCATATAGTGAGAGTAAATTATATTATAAAAGAAATATCAATAGCATAGATGAACTATTAAAATTGAAAAATTTACTGGATTTGAAATTAATTAATAAAGATGAATTTAATCTTTTAAAAGAAGATCTTTTAAAGAATTAATTATAAAAATTAATTATGAAAGATTGACTATAAGATAAATAAAAAAATCGCTTTACTCATGTGGGCTATGCAGTGGCCTAAGGTGATAACAAAATGTTTTGTTAACAGTTTGTTCAAGAGAAAGCGGATTTTTTATTATAAAGAATTACTATTTATTTTTGTAGCTTTTTATGTATGATTATTAATAACAAGTTTTACAGGCTATGTATCCATTTTTCTTTGCAGTACTTTCGCTCATTTTTATGGCATCCTTCATTCCATGGGCAGTGGCGCTTTTATGATATTTGTTTGAAGAAGAAGATCCTCCATTAGCATATACATATTTAGTAGCTGAACCAGAAGAACTACCATTAGAAGAACTACCAGAAGAAGTTGAGCCACTTCCAGGTTTTGTAGCAGTTACTTTTTGAGATGAATATTTATTAGTTTTTACCCACCATTTCTTTCCGTTTGCGTTAATTTTAATATTTCCATTTCTATCAGTTCTATAAACATCTATATTTTTGTCATAACTTATATATCTTTTTAAAGCATTTGCAGAAGGATGGCCATATTTTTTACCATCAGTACTTATGATTATTTTTTCTGGATCAAATCTTTTTATAAAAGAAGAAGATGAAGATCCAGCAGAGCCATGATGTGGCATTTGAAGAATATCCACATTATATTTTTTTGCTGCACTTTCTGCACCCTTTTCTGCGTCACCAGTTAATAAAACTTCTAAATTTCCATAGTCAATATAAGTCATTACAGAGTCTTCATTGTCTGATGAGTAATTTTTGATACTATGTACAAATTCAAATTTAGCTCCACCACTACTTAATTTTGTTCCACTTTTAGCATCATAAATTTTACATCCTGATTCTTTTTTAGCTAAACTTAAAACTTCTTTTGCAGTTTTAGTACTATATGATGTATCTTTTGGATAATAGAATTTTTTTACCTTCATATTTTGGAAAACATATTTTAGACCACCTACATGATCTGCATCTGGATGAGTAGATATAACGTATTCTAAGTCCATGGATTTTTCTTGGCTTTTAAGATAATTTACTACCTTTTTGCCATTGCCAGCTGTTCCAGCATCTATTAATATATCATCACCACTTGGTGTTTCAATATATATGGCATCTCCAGCTCCCACATTAATAAATTCGATTGTCATATCTTGTTTTTTTGCAGGATATGAGTTTACATAAGTTCCAGCAGTCATAAGAACAGCCAGTCCTAAGGATAATAATTTTTTACTTAATTTCATTTTGATTCCCCCTCACATTTCTAGTAATATTATACATTTTCAAACGACATTTTTAAATGATTTTCAGTGAATTATTACAATAATATTGGTTAATTTATATAATTATACAAATATTTTCAACAACATGATTTCATATTTAATTCATTGACAAATGTTATTTAAAGAAGTATTCTGTTAGTATCCTAACAGAAAAGAGGTGTTTCAAATCAACAAAGAAAAAATGGTTGGCTTCGAAATTAAAACTGTACATAATCTTTTAAAACGAAACTTTGAATCTTCACCCGTTCATAAAAAACTGGAAAATTTGACAGGAATGCAAAGATGGGTAATAGGTTATTTAAGTGAGCATGAAGGAAAAGATATTTTCCAACGTGATTTAGAAGAGGAGTTTTCTGTTCGACGCTCAACTGCTACGGGGATTTTACAGTTGATGGAGAAAAATGATTTAATTACTAGGGAAGCAGTTCCTCATGATGCTAGACTAAAAAAATTAGTTCTAACACCTAAAGCCATTGAAATAGGGAAAATGATAACTGAAGGAATAATAGAGCATGAAAAAATGCTTTGTGAGGGGATTTCTCAGGAAGATTTAGATGTATTTTTTAAAGTAATGAAACAAGTTAAAACAAATTTGGAAAAATAAGCTGCTACTTTTAGCAGCTTTAATTTAAGTAATATTGTTAGGGAGCTTACAAAAATAAATAATTACTTACTTATAAGGGGGAGATATTATGCTTAAAACTTTAAGTGCTCAAGTAAAAGAGTATAAAAAAACATCCATATTAACACCAATCTTTGTTATATGTGAAGTTATAATGGAACTTTTAATTCCTTTACTTATGGCATCCATAATAGATAAAGGTGTGTCAGATGGAAATATGAACCATGTATTCATAGTAGGGGGGATAATGGTTCTTATGGCCATGTTTTCATTATTATTTGGTGTGTTAAATGGAAAAACTGCAGCCAAGGCAAGTGCAGGATTTGCAAAAAACCTTAGAAAAGGAATGTTTGAAAATATACAAAGTTTTTCTTTCTCTAATATAGATAAATACTCAACAGCAGGTCTTGTTACTCGTATGACTACGGATGTAACAAATGTGCAAAATGCCTATCAAATGATACTTCGTATGTGTACACGTGCGCCAATGATGCTAATTTGTGCTGTAATAATGTGTATATCTATAAGTCCAAAACTTAGCTCATTATTTTTTGTAGCTATAGTATTTTTAGGAATTTGTTTAGCAATAATCATAAGAAGTGCCCATCCTATTTTTATAAAGGTATTCCAAAAGTACGATGATTTAAATGCTAGCGTACAAGAAAATGTAAATGCAATTCGTGTTGTTAAAGCTTATGTAAGAGAAGATTATGAAGTGAAAAAATTTGAAAAAGCTGCAGACAATGTTTATAAATTATTTGTTAAGGCTGAAAGTATATTATCATGCAATATGCCAGTTATGATGTTAAGTGTTTATGCTTGTATATTAGGTTTATCATGGTTTGGTGCAAAAATGATAGTAGGTGGAGCTTTAACGACAGGTCAACTTGTAAGTTTATTTAGTTATATTATGAATATAATGATAAGTTTAATGATGTTATCTATGGTATTTGTCATGATTACCATGTCAAAAGCTTCGGCAGAGCGTATTGCAGAAGTTTTGGAAGAAAAAAGTGATCTTACTAATCCAGATACTCCTGACTTTGAAATAGAAAATGGAGACATAGATTTTAATAATGTTAGTTTTGCTTACAAAAAGGGAAGTGAGAAATACGTACTTCAAGATATTGACCTTCATATAAAATCAGGAGAAACTGTGGGAATAATTGGAGGAACGGGTTCTTCTAAGTCAAGTTTAGTTAGTTTAATATCACGTTTATATGATGTGAGTGAAGGTGAAGTTTTAGTAGGTGGAAAAGATGTTAGAACTTATGATATAGAAACTTTAAGAAATGAAGTATCAGTAGTTTTACAAAAAAATGTGTTGTTTAGTGGAACAATAAAAGAAAATCTTCGTTGGGGAGATAAAAATGCTAGTGATGAAGAAATAGTTATGGCTTGTAAACTTGCCTGCGCAGAGGAGTTTATTGACACATTACCAGACAAGTATGACACATTTATAGAGCAAGGTGGAACAAATGTATCAGGTGGTCAAAAACAACGTTTATGTATTGCAAGAGCATTACTTAAAAAGCCTAAGATATTAATTCTTGACGACTCAACAAGTGCAGTAGACACAGCAACAGATGCTAAGATTAGATCTGCATTTGCAAAGGAAATACCTAATACAACAAAAATAATAATTGCACAGCGTATATCAAGTGTGCAAGATGCTGATAAAATTCTTGTTTTAGATGATGGTAAAATAAGTGGATTTGGTACTCATAAAGAATTACTAGAAAATAATGAAATATATTCTGATGTTTATAATTCTCAAATGAAGGGAGATGATGAAGAATATGAAATCGCAAAATAGAAAAGAAATGATGATTAAAAAACCTACAGAAATTAATCAAAATCCTTTAAAAATAATTAAAAGATTAATGGGAATAATTCTAAAAAATTATACACCTCATTGTATCGTAGTTTTAATTTGTATATTTGGTTCTGCCTTTGCTAATGTTAAGGGAACTTTATTTATGCAAACTTTAATAGATGATTATATTCTTCCTATGATTAACCAATCTAACCCGGATTTTGGACCATTAGGAATAGCTTTATTTAAACTAGCTTTATTATTTATAGCAGGAGCACTAATGACTTACGCCTACAATAGGATAATGGTTAATGTATCACAAGGTACTTTAAGAAAAATACGTGTGGATTTATTTACTCATATGGAAAGCTTACCTATAAAATATTTTGATACTCACTCTCATGGAGATATAATGAGTATTTACACAAATGATACAGATACTCTTCGACAAATGATTGGTCAAAGTATACCACAATTAGTCAGCTCTGTGGCAAATATAATAAGTGTATTTATAAGTATGGTAATTTTAAATATACCTTTAACTATTCTTACAGTTATTATGGTTAGTATAATGGTTTCTGTCACAGGAAAAGTAGCAGGAAAAGCTGGTGGATATTTTGCTAAGCAACAAAAATCAATCGGTGAGTTAAATGGATATATAGAAGAAATGATGGATGGGCAAAAGGTTGTAAAAGTATTTTGTCATGAAGAAGAAAGTATAAATAAATTTAATGAGCTAAATGAAGAATTATTTGACAGTGCAAACAATGCTAATGGATTTGCTAACATACTTATGCCAATAAACGTAAATTTAGGAAATTTAAGTTATGTAATTTGTGCCATAGCAGGTTCTGTCTTAGCAATAACAGGATTTACTTCGTTTACTCTTGGAGGCCTAGCATCTTTTTTACAACTTAACAAAAGTTTTAACCAACCAATAAGTCAGGTGAGTCAGCAGTTAAACTCAGTAGTTATGGCTTTGGCTGGTGCTCAGAGGATATTTAATTTGATGGATGAAGAAAGTGAATTAGATGAAGGATATGTTACTTTAGTAAACGTAAAAGAAGATAAGAATGGTAATTTAACTGAATGTGAAGAAGTAACAGGAACTTGGGCTTGGAAGCATCCACATAGTGATGGTAGTTTAACACTGACTAAACTTCAAGGAAATGTGGTATTTAATGATGTGGACTTTGGATATAATGATGAAAAAACAATTCTTCACAATATAAAATTATACGCAGAGCCAGGACAAAAGATTGCTTTTGTTGGTGCAACAGGAGCAGGTAAAACTACAATTACAAATTTAATTAACCGTTTTTATGATATACAAGATGGTAAAATTAGATATGATAATATAAATATAAACAAAATTAAAAAGCCAGATCTTAGACGAAGTTTGGGAATAGTCTTACAAGATACACATTTGTTTACAGGAACTGTGGCAGACAATGTAAGATACGGAAAATTAGATGCCACTGAGGAAGAAGTAATTTCAGCTGCAAAACTTGCCAATGCCCATGGATTTATAAAAAGATTACCTAAAGGTTATGACACAGTACTTACTGGTGATGGTGGAAACTTAAGTCAAGGTCAAAGACAGTTACTAGCCATAGCTCGTGCAGCAGTAGCTAATCCTCCAGTATTAATTCTTGATGAAGCAACAAGTAGTATAGATACAAGAACAGAACATTTAGTTCAAGATGGCATGGATAGTTTGATGCTTGGACGTACAACTTTTGTTATAGCTCATAGATTATCAACAGTTAGAAACTCAGATGCTATTATGGTTTTGGAGCTGGGAAGAATAATTGAAAGGGGGAATCATGAATCTCTTATTGCAAAAGGTGGTAAGTATTATCAACTATACACTGGAGCTTTTGAACTAGAGTAGAATAATTTAAAGGAAAAAGACTTTATATAGATTTATATAAAGTCTTTTTTAGTATCAAATAAATTGAATTTTTTAATTATATAGAATTTTATGTATGTTAGTCTATTACAATTTGTAGATTTATGGTAGAATATGTAATAATATTAGGGTTTTTAAAAAAGTGATTAAAAGGGGAATAAATATGTTATCAATATATAATAAAATTAGTGATTATATATTAGTCTTAAATTTTGACGGAGAAGTGATTTTTTGTAATGAAAGTTTATTAAACAGATTAAATTATAGTATAAATGAAGTATTAAACTTTAATATGAGTAAATTAATAAATAATATCAATACAAAAGAACTAATAAAGGAAGAAAATATAAATATAAAGTTTTGTACCAAATTAAATGAAGAAATTGAGATTGATTCAAATGTTACTATAGATAAATTTGATAATAGTAAAAGTATTTTTATAATAGGTAAAGAAGCAAATACAAAACAATATACTATGGATATGTTGGAAGACCTTTTAGATAATATGGATACTTCTGCATTTATTGTTAGTGATAAAGGACAATATTTATATGTAAATAAAATTTATGCTGATTTGTTAAATAAGAAGCAGGAAGATATAATTCAAACTTATAATAATGAACATTGGAATTATGAAACTTATAAAAATTATGAAAAAAATAATAGTGAAGTTTTCAAGATTAAAAGACCAAAAATATTTAATGAAAGAGCAATAGTTGGAAGTCATGAATGTTGGTACGAAAGTTATAAAGCACCAATATTTGATGATAATGAAAATCCAAAATATATTGTAGGAACATGTAAAAATATTAGCTTAACAAAAGCTGTATCAGAAGAGCTGTACAAAAATTACAATACAGCAATACTTGGAAAGAGCTTAAAAGAAATAGAAAAATATAACTATGATCCAAAGAAATCATTAAGTGACATTGCTACACATATACTTGAGTATACAAAAGCAGATGGAATGTCATTACTACTATATGATGAAAAAGAGGAGCATTTAAAGCCAACTATAAATTTAGGAAGTATAGCACTGCCATTAAAGAAGGATGAATTTATAACATTGACAAAGAAAGAGTTGCAATCACATATATACAGACCTTATTGTAACTCCATTATTGCCAAAGAAGAATTGCCTATGATATTAAATAAAGATGATTTACAGGTTGATGATTTTGATTATTTTGGAAGTTATATTATAGAACTGCATGATGAATTTATTGGATCAATAGGAATAAGTTATAAAAAGGGTAATTATCCAAGATTTAATTGTGATGAGTTTATGATACATATATGTAATATAATAGCCATGATAATTAAAAATATAAGATTGTCTGAAAAAGTATGCATGGAAAGTAATAAACGTAAGTATACAGAAAAAGAGCTAGAACGTTACTTAAATATTTCAGTAGATTTGATGGCAATAGTGGGAGCTGATAATTATATAAAACGTTTAAGCAATAGCTGGGAAAATGTTCTAGGATGGAGTGAAGAAGAATTACTATCCATGAAAATTACTGATATTATAGACCAAAAACAGGTACAAGATTTTCATAAAGTAAAAAAATCTGATTTAGTAGGAAGAGTGACTAGAGATATTATTAAATTCAGACATAAAAATGGAAAAGATATTTACCTTGAATGGAGTAGTGAATATATACAAGATCAACAACTTTATATAACAGTTGCTAGAGATATTACTAAAAAGTTGGAAATAGAAAACGAAAAAAGAAAATTGGAAGAAGCCGTAAAATTGGAAGTGGCAAAGAATGAATTATTTTCAAATATGTCTCATGAATTTAGAACGCCAATTAATATTTTATTAGGTACTACTCAGGTAATTAATAGAAATATAGAGAATAATAATATTGATGTTAAAAGTTTAAAAAAACATTGTAAGTATATAAAACAAAATTCCTATAGATTATTGAGACTGGTAAACAATCTTATTGATATAAATAAGATGGATATAGGAGTATATAACCTTAGATGCTCAAATCAGAATATTATAAATGTAATAGAAGATATAACTCAATCTGTAGTTGTTTATACAAAAAATAATAAAATAAATCTATTATTTGATACAGATGAAGAAGAAGTTATTACTTATTGTGATCCAGACAAAATAGAAAGAATAATGCTAAATATTTTATCGAATGCAGTAAAGTATACTCCAGAAGGTGGATTTATTAATGTGAATATTAAAACAACATCAGAAAATGTTATTGTATCCATAAAAGATAATGGTATTGGTATACCAAAGGAAAAATTAAATGTTATTTTTGATAGATTTGAACAAGTGAACAGTTTATTAACTAGGAGACGTGAAGGTAGCGGAATTGGGCTATCCATAGTAAAAAATCTAGTGGAAATGCATGGTGGAAGTATAAGTGTGTATAGTGAAGAAGGAAAAGGTTCAGAATTTGTATTTACTATTCCTATTAAATTTAAAGAAGGAAGTAATGAAGAATATGATATCGACAGAAAAAATAAACATGTTGAAAGATGTAATATAGAGTTTTCTGATATATATAGTATGTAAAATATAAGTTTATATAAATTTTATAAAGAAATAATATGTAAGTTGAAGTAATAACCTTCATACTATAGAATTATACTTATTAGTGATAAACTAGTATAGGTATAAAATTTATAAAGGGGATATTATAATGAAAGTATTATTAATAAATGGAAGTCCACATAAAAATGGATGTACTTATACTGCATTAAGTGAAGTTGCAAAAGGTGGTAAGTATTATCAGTTATATACGGGAGCATTTGAACTGGAATAGTAGAAAAATTAAATAAAAAATAATTTGAAAGTGTACAATATTGTACGCTTTTTTTAGTATGAAAAACGTTTCAAATAGAGGATGAACTTATTTAACTATCCATGGTATTTTATATGTAAAGTTTATGTAAAAATAAGTTATCAGAATTATTAGAAAATTAATTTATTCTTAACCTCAGCTTAACCATAACTTAATATAAAACACATAGAATAAATCAATAAAAAATGTAGCCTAAAGATTGCCAAAGTAAAAAGTATATTAAAAAATGATTAAGGAGGAGTAATTATGAGATCAAATGTTTTTAGAAAAATGCCAGTTGAAAATTTAATAAGTCATGGTCAAGAAGGAAAGGGTTTAAAAAAGGTTTTAGGTGCATTTGAGTTAACAATGTTGGGAATTGGGGCAATAATAGGTACAGGAATATTTGTTTTAACGGGTGTAGCAGCAGCAGATTATGCAGGGCCGGCTTTGGTATTATCATTTATCATATCAGGAATGGCATGTGCTTTCGCAGCATTATGTTATGCAGAACTATCAGCAATGATACCGATCTCAGGAAGCGCTTACACATTTGGATATGTGGGTCTTGGAGAAATATGGGGATGGATAATTGGGTGGGATTTAATTTTGGAATATTGTGTAGCTGTGGCTGCAGTATCCATTGGATGGTCAGGCTATATGGTCAATATTTTAAACTTAGTTGGTATCCATTTACCACAAGTATTAATTGCAGCACCAGGAAGTGGAGGAATAATCAATTTACCAGCAATATTAATATTGTCTCTAATAGCAGGATTACTATTGCTTGGTGCAAAAGAAAGTGTAAAATTAAATAATATACTAGTAATAATTAAAATTTCGGTTGTTTTATTATTCATTGTATTAGGATTTAGTCATGTTGAACCTGCAAACTGGCATCCATTTATGCCTTATGGTTGGAGTGGAGTATTCTCAGGAGCTGCAATAGTATTCTTTGCATATATTGGATTTGATGCCATATCAACTGCAGCTGAAGAAGTTAAAAATCCACAAAAAGATTTACCAAAAGGAATAATAGGTTCTTTGTTGATATGTACAGTGCTATATATAGTAGTTTCTGCCATATTAACAGGAATGGTTCCTTATTTAGAATTCAAGGATAACGCAGCGCCAGTAGCTTATGCCTTGGCAAAAGTAGGTATTAGTTGGGGATCTGCATTAGTTTCAGTAGGTGCAATTTGTGGTATAACTTCTGTTATATTAGTTATGATGTATGGTAGTACTAGATTATTCTACGCTTTATCAAGAGATGGATTAATTCCAAAGGTATTTAGTCAAGTTTCACAAAAAAGAGGGACACCTAACAAGAGTATAGTATTAGTATTTGTTGCAACAGCTCTTGTGGCTGGATTCTTACCAATAGGAAAGGTAGCAGAATTAACTAATATGGGTACATTGGCAGCCTTTGTTGTAGTATCTTTATCTGTTATACTTCTTAGAAAATCTAGACCTGACTTAAATAGACCATTTAAGGTTCCTTTTGTGCCTGTAGTTCCAATACTTGCAGTTGGATTTTGTTTATTCTTAATATTTCAACTTCCAACTTTTACAAAGATTGCATTTTTAATCTGGATTACTATAGGATTTGTAGTATATGCATTTTATGGTTATAAGCATAGTGGATTGAACAAAACAGAAAGTGAAAAAATAGAATAGCAGCAGAGGGGCTATGCCTAAAATATAGTGCTAGCTCCTATTTTTTTATTCTAAAAAACTTTGTACATATAAAAATACCTAGTAGTTTATTTAAAGTTTGAAGAATTTTACAAATTATACTAGAATATATAAGTAAGGATAAAATTTATAAAGGGGATGTTATAATGAAAGTATTATTAATAAATGGAAGCCCACATAAAAATGGATGTACTTACACTGCATTAAGTGAAGTTGCAAAAGCTTTAAATAATAATGACATAGAAAGTGAAATATTTCATATAGGTATGAAGGCTATGCAAGGATGTATTGCTTGTGGAAAATGTTATGAAACTGGTAAATGTGCTTTTAATGATGAAGTTTACAATAATTTATTTGAAAAAATAAAAGAGGCTGATGGAATTGTTGTAGGGTCACCAGTTTATTATGCAGGACCAAATGGATCTTTATGTGCTTTATTAGATAGATTATTTTATTCTGCATCTTATTTGTTGACTAATAAACCAGCAGCTGCAGTAGTAAGTTGTAGAAGAGGAGGAGCAAGTGCAACATTTGATCGTTTAAATAAATACTTTACAATAAATCAAATGCCAGTTGTATCATCTCAATATTGGAATTCTATTCATGGTAATACCGCTGAGGAAGCTAAACAAGATTTAGAAGGTCTTCAAGTTATGAGAACTTTAGGAAATAATATGGCTTGGATGATAAAAACTATGAAAAATTCTAAGGAAGAATTACCACAAAGAGAAAAAAGAGTAGCTACTAATTTTATTAGATAGTATAATGATAATAAATTAAGCTCAAAATTAATAAACATATTGTATTGCTGTAATAATACAATATGTTATTTATTAGTTTTTAATAATTTAAATTTAATAATAATCAAAATAATAAAGCTCTAGAAATAAGCAAATAAGCTTGTTTTAGGGCTTTATTATTTTTTATATAAAACTATATTTCAAAAAGTGCTTGATAAATAAATTGTATTATTGTACTATTGTATTAAATCATTAATACAATGAGGTGGTGAAAAAATGAGTTGGACTATTGATAATAATAAGCCTGTATATATACAATTGGTGGAACAATTAAAATCGAAAATAATCTCAGGAGAATTTAAAGCTGGAGAAAAAATAGATTCTGTAAGAAGTTTGGCAGAAGATGCACAGGTAAATCCAAATACAATGCAAAGGGCATTGGCAGAGCTGGAAAGAGAAAACTTAGTTTTTAGCAAAAGAACTAGTGGAAGGTTTGTTACTGATGATAAGGAGAAAATTAAATCTATGAAAAAAGAAGTTGCCAGTGAGGAAATAAAAAATTTAAGATTAACCTTAGAAAGGCTTGGTTTTAGCAAAGAAGAAATAATTGAGCTAGTGATTTCTAATATAAAGGAGGAAAACTAAATGGAGAGTGTAGTAGAGTTTAGAGATGTTTATAAAAGTTACAGTAATAAAGATGTTTTAAAAGGAGTAGATTTAAATATTCCAAAGGGTAAAATTATAGGCCTACTTGGACCTAATGGTAGCGGAAAAACTACAATGATAAAGCTAATGAATGGACTACTTCAACCAGATAAGGGTAGCATAGAAATAAAGGGTTCAAAGCCATCTATCGAAACTAAAAAAGTTGTTTCTTATTTACCAGAGAAAACTTATTTAAATGATTGGATGAAAGTTAAAGATATATTAGGTTTTTTCCAAGATTTTTATGAAGACTTTGATATGGAAAAAGCGGATAAAATGATTGAAAGTTTAAAAATAGATAAAAATGAAAAGTTAAAAACCATGTCTAAAGGTACAAAGGAAAAAGTTCAGTTAATTTTAGTAATGTCCAGAAATGCGGATTTATATATACTTGATGAACCTATAGGCGGTGTTGATCCAGCAGCAAGAAGCTATATACTTAAGACTATATTAACTAACTATAACGAGAATTCAACTTTATTAATAGCAACACATTTAATTAGTGAAATAGAAAATATTTGTGATGATGTAATATTTATATCAAGTGGTGAAATAGTACTCCAAGGAAATGTGGACGAAATTAGAGAAGAAAAAGGAAAATCTATAGATGCATTATTTAGGGAGGAATTCAAATGTTAGGTAAATTAATGAAATATGAATTTAAAGCTTGTGGAAGAGTATTTTTCCCTTTATATATAGGAATATTATTTTTAGCTATAGCAAATGGTGTAAGTATTGGTTCTTCTCTTAAAGATGAAGGCGGGGCTATGATGGATCCCAACGCTTTAAATACTCAATCAATATTGACTTTAGTATTAGTTGCGTTATTTGTTGCTCTATTTGTAATTACCATAGTACTTACAATCCAAAGATTTAAGAAAAATTTACTAGATGATGAAGGTTACTTAATGTTTACACTACCTGTAAAAAGTAGCTCACTAATATTATCAAAGTTTTTAGTGGCTTTAATTTATGCAATTATTAGTGGTATTGTTGCAATCCTATCATTTACAATAATAGGTTTAATAGGTGGAAACATCAGTTTAAAAGAATTAATAGAACTTTTTAACGTATTATCACTACAAAATATATTTGTTGAAGGTTCAGAGTTTATTGTTTATATAATACTAAGTATGTTAGTAAGTTATAGTATATTTGTATTAACAATATACTTGGCTTTATCTGTTGGTCAATTACCACAGTTAAGTAAGCACAGAGTAGCCGCTGGAGTAATATTATTCTTCATAATAAATTTGATTGTTAGTAATATTCAACACTTTGTGAGAAGTAATCTTTTAGGTGGAGTGACAGAAATAGAACTTACAAATAATGTTGTTGTTTCATCTTATGCATATTTATCAGTTGATTTATTAATAAGTATTGTTATAGGAGTTGTATTATTTTTATTAACTAATTGGATTTTGAATAAAAAATTAAATCTTGAATAATAAATAAAGACTTGGAGAATTACTCCAAGTCTTTTTATATGGATTAATTTAATTAAAATTGCTACTATTATAAATAAGAAAAGAAAGCATTTGAATGGAGAAGAGTATATGAAAATTGGGGAAAATAAAAAAATATCATTTTTAACTTTTAACAAAGTTGACGCTGAAATTTTGGAACAATATCTAAATGAAATGATAAAAGAAGGATGGTTGTTAAAGAAGATAAAAAATTATCATTTGACTTTTGAAAAAACAGATAAAAGAAATTTAAAATATAATGTTGATCCTGTGGGAAGAGACTTTTACGGAGATAATTATAGTAATGAAATCACATATATAGAATACTGTAGGGAACTTGGCTGGGAATATATTTGTGGAAACGATATTTTTAAGATATGTATATCAGAGGATAATAATAAAGAGAAAATTAAAAGTAAGCCTGCTGAAAGTATAAAATCACTCGTAATAACTGATGTGATTTATTTAGTAGCTTTTATATTGTTAGCTAATTACATTTTTAAAGATAAGGACTATTATATGGGTTCATCTTATATGGAATTTATATCAAGTTATATAGGAGTTAGTTTTTATATTTTTGGAATGTTAGTTTTAATATGCTTAGCCATATTTTTATTTTTAAGAATAATTTGGTATTTAAACTATTTTGTAAAAAAACGATTTAGACATAGAAATCTAAGAGAGATAAAAATAATATCTGTATTTAGTGTAGGATATTTTTATATGCTTATGACCTTATTAATATTAAATTTAGCAATAACTTTATTTGATGGATTTGGAATATCTCCAAGAGTTTCCCATTCAAAAGAAAGTTTACCTATAGCATTGGAAGATTACCATATAAAAATTCAATCTGAACGTGATAGTGAATCAACTATATACAAGTCATTTTTAGCTAAATATTATTCTTTTTATGATACAACACATTATTATGATGATAATTTAGGAGAGGAAAATAGTGAAGGATATTTATTTTATGAAGTTTTTGAAAGTAAATACGAAAGTATTATAAATAATGCCTTAAGAAATATAAAAAAGAATGATATTATCTCAGGAAATCAATATAAAAAATATACAAGTGGCAAAGAATTCGATGATTGGGGTGCTAATGAAATTTATATTGATACATCATCAAATGAAAGGATAATTGTCTATGATAATATAATTTTTATATTGAAATTTATGGAAGATGATTATAATGAGAAAAATATTGATTTTATAAAGAGCAAGTTGATGAATCTATAGGAGAGTAAAAGGGGGATAAATTTAATATTGATTTAAGATTGAAGAAAAATATAAATTATGCTAAAATAAAAACACGGGAATGAAGTTCTCCCAAAGTATTTACTTAAACCGCATTTTATGCTGATGACTTCTGTGATTATTTTGTCACGGAAATCATCAGCTTTTTTTTATTGTAAGGATTTTATAATTTATCTGGTTTGTGGATAAATTATAAAATCCAACTGCTTAATGGAGCAACGGACCTGTTTTTCAAGGTCGTTGGCGACATGAAGTGGAGCGCCCACGCAGTGGCTTAGGCGAATCGAATTTTTTGTGCAAAAATAGGAGGTTGAGATGTTAACGAGTTTAGCAATTATTTTTTTACTTGGTTTATTAATGGGAAGTGTTTTTAATAAACTGAAGTTACCTAGTTTAATGGGGATGATTTTTACAGGAATTTTACTTAGCCCCTATGCTTTTAATTTATTGGATGAGAAAATATTAAGTATTTCTCCAGATCTTAGACAATTAGCTCTTGTAATTATTTTAACTAGAGCAGGATTATCACTAGATATTAATGCGTTGAAAAAAGTAGGAAGACCTGCCATACTAATGTGTTTTGTTCCTGCATGTTTTGAAATTTTGGCAGTAGTATTTATAGCACCTAAAATTTTAGGTGTTAGTATTTTAGAAGCGGCAATTATGGGTGCAGTGGTGGCTGCAGTTTCTCCTGCAATAATAGTTCCTAGAATGATTAATTTAATTGAAAAGAAAATAGGAAAAGAAAATAGCATTCCACAGTTAATAATGGCAGGGGCATCAGTTGATGATATCTTTGTTATAGTATTATTTACTGCATTTACAGGTCTTGCAAAAGGTGACGAGATTTCAGCAATGAGTTTTGCACAAATTCCTATATCCATAGTTATGGGAATTGTAGTTGGTATAGTAATGGGTATTATATTAATTAAAACTTTCAAGAAGATACATTTTAGAGATTCAATAAAAGTAATAATAATACTAAGTGTTTCCTTCTTATTGATAGAATGTCAAAACATACTTGAAAATGTTGTACCTATGTCAGGTTTACTTGCCATAATGAGTATGGGAATAGTTATAAAAGCAAAATATGAGATTCTGGCAACTAGATTATCAAATAAATATAATAAGTTATGGGTTGCAGCAGAAATAGTATTATTTGTTTTAGTTGGAGCAACTGTAAATACAAAATATGTACTTCAAGCAGGAGTATCTGCTGTAGTTGTAATATTATTTGCTTTAGTAGTTAGAATGGTAGGAGTATATACTTGTTTAATAAAAACTAAGTTACCTATGAAAGAAAGACTTTTCTGTATGATAGCTTATACACCAAAGGCTACAGTTCAAGCAGCTATAGGAAGTATTCCTCTATCCATGGGACTTGAATGCGGTCAATTAGTTTTAACTGTTGCAGTGCTTTCCATATTAATAACTGCACCATTTGGAGCAATAGGAATAGACAGTACTTATAAAAAATTACTATGCAAAGAAGATGAATCAATGGAAGATATCGTTTAATAAAAATTTTATATGAAACTATAAATAAATAGGAGGCTTATGTTGATTTGTGTCTATTTGCACTATAATATTTATTGTGTATGAGAAGTTAAAAATTAACATTAAATTTAAAAGAAAACAGGGGAGTGGAATGTTATGAAAACAGTTATGACAAAAAATAAGTTAAATGTTGTACTAAGAAGTCCAAAAGAAAGTGATGCTAAAGAAATAATAGACTTTTACAATATAGTAGGAGGAGAAACTACATACTTATCTTTTGGGGCAGGTGAGTACAAAGTAAGTGTTGAGCAACAAGAAAGTGCAATTAAATCTGTAAATGAATCAGATAATAACACTATGATTCTTGCTACAATAGATGATAAAATAATAGGTATAGGTACTATAAGTTCTAATCAAAAGAAAAAAGGGAAACATGTAGGTGAACTTGGTATAGTTATAAAAGAAGAGTACTGTAATGTGGGACTTGGAAAAATAATGATGGATGAGTTAATAGATTGGTGTAAATCAAATGGTATAACTTCTAGAATAGGCTTAAGTGTAAGAAAAGATAACCCAAGAGCTATAGAATTATATAAAAAATGTGGATTTGAAGTAGAAGGTACACTAAAAAATGAAACATATATAGATGGGGAATTTTTTGATATCATAATTATGGGATTGATTATATAGTAAGAGTGTGTGAAAAAACTCTGTAAATAAGAAAATTAAACTGAATTCTATGATAATGTTAAATTATTTAGAGTTAATTAGATAATTAAAATAAAACTTAATATAAGTATAAAAATAGGATAGTTAAAGTGAGTTCTCATAAATAACTATCCTATTTCTTATAATGTAATTAAATAAAATCTATATCCAATAAGAAATACTACTAAAAGATTCAATACTTTACTAATATTTCTCTCAGTTCTTGAACTAGTTTTTATGGGTAGAATGGAAAAATTAATTCCTACAGGATAAAAAAGTTCAACACCTTCCTTTGTAATTAAATCTAAACAAATATGTGAGATTACTCCAGCTAAAAGTCCGCTAAAGATACAAGTAAAAACAATATTATCATTACTTGAAATAATAACTACGTCACCAATAAATGCTATTAGTCCTACAAAAATTAAACTATGAGTAAAACTTCTATGTCTAAATTTTTTTCCGAAAATTTTGTACATAATGGGAAATCTCTTACTAATATATGATCCTCTCATATCTATATCACTAAGTAGTGATCCAAAATGTGTAAAATAAGCATATATAAATAAGAGAACTATACGATAAGGTAAGTTATATCCCATAAGAAAGGTATTGTATATGTAAGGAAGTAATAATAGTCCTACTATATAACCACCCTTTGAGTGAGTTTCTTTTGTCATAAATCCTCCAGTTGTCATAAATTTCTAATATGTTTTATTATAAATGAAATATATATAAATTTCAAAATATTATTTTACTACTTTATCTACATTTCAATGATAGTATTACCTTAGGAGAAATTATTATGAAAAATTATTTGATTTTTTTAAATAAAATTCTGTGTCAAAATATGTCGTAAGTCTATATATTATTAAAGGAGGTGTTTTTATGGCGAATAAATATCTTATTGCCCTTGATGATGGTCATGGAATGGAGACTGCGGGTAAAAGAACGCCCAAATTACTAGAAGATTTATATATAGATGGTAAATTAGTAAGAAAGAAAGGTGAAGTAATAAAAGAAAATGAGTTTAATAGAGCTGTAGTTAAGTACTTGGAAAAAGCATTAAAAAGATGTGGATTTGAAGTACTTTTAGTGGCTCCAACTGATGTAGATACATCGCTTCAAAATAGAGTTAGTCGTGCAAATTCAGTAAATGCAGATGCATATGTAAGTAAACATTATAATGCTATTGGAGAGAAATGGCAGACTAAAGCAAAAGGATTAGTGACAATTATACATTATAACTCACAAGCTAAAACTAAAGTTCTGGCACAAAATGTACATGAAGAATTATGGAAATTGCATAAAGATCATAATTGTACTAACTATGGTGTAAGAACTGATACAGATATTTCAGGATTTAGTTTATATGTTCTTAGAAATACAAAAATGCCTGCTATTTTAACTGAATCAGGATTTATGGATAATATGGCAGAAGCTAAATATATGTTAGACCCAGAGTTTCAAAAGGCTGATGCAGAAGCAACTTGTAAAGGTGTTTGTAAAACTTTTGGTGTAACTTATGTAAAACCAGATGAAGATTTTGTTTGTGATGAAAAAGAGGTGGAAGTTTCTACAAATGTGAAATATGTAAAAGTTATAGTAAATGAACTAAATGTTAGAAAATGTCCATCTTGGGAAGATAAGGCAGTAGCTGAAATTGTTAAAAAAGGTGAAGTATTTACAGTAACTAAAAAACTTAAGGTAGGAAGTAGTTACATGTACAAGCTTAAATCAGGGTTATATATAACTGCCAGTAGCAAATATGTACAAAACATGACTTCTTTATAGTCATTTTATAAATAATATACGCCCTTCTCGTTATTAAAATGAGAAGGGATTTTTTGTATAAATTATGAAAATAGAATTATTTATTGATGAAAGTAAAAGAATGGAGGATAATAAATAAGTGAAAGATTATGAAGAATATATTATATGGGGGATTATATAATGAAGAAAATTATATTTATTATTTTATGTACTTTTATAGGAGTAACAGGATGTGCTAAGAAATCAGAAATAAATAAAAATACAACTGCAGAAAATAATACTACAGTTACAACATCTCAAGTTGAAAAAGAAAATGAAGATAAGTTGAAAGAAGAAATTATTGAAACTTATGAAAATGTTAAACCAAAAGAATGGGGAGAACAATTAGAAGGAGTAGTAAGCTATATAGATGGTGATAATAAAGAAATAGCACTAACACTAGATGCCTGTGGCGGAGATAAAGGAAGTAAATATGATAAGGAATTAATAGATTTTTTGGACAAAGAAAATATAAATGCCACATTATTTATAAATTATAGATGGATAGAAGCTAATAAAGATATTTTTATGGAACTATCTAAAAATAATAATTTTGAAATTGAAAATCATGGTTATAGTCACAAACCACTATCAGTGAATAAAAATTCTATTTATAATATAGAAGGAACAGCTGATGTAAAAGAAGTTATAAAAGAAATAAAATTAAACGAAGATGAAATATACAAACTTACAGGTAAGAAAACAAAATATTTCAGATCGGGTACAGCTTACTATGATGAAGTTGCCATGGAAATTGCTAATGAACTGGGATATAAAATAGCAGGATTTAGTATAAATGGTGATGGTGGAGCAACTTTTTCAAAGGAAGAAGTGATAAGTGAAGTAAGCAAAGCCAAATCTGGAGATATTATAATTAGTCATTTTAACCAACCAAATGGATATACTTATGAAGGTTTAAAAGAAGCTTTAATAAAGTTAAGAGAAGAGGGCTATAAATTTGTAAAACTAGAAGATTAAAATATAAATATTGATTGCCTACATTTTAAATAATTTAAATTATCATAAAAGTTATAAAATAAATAATTATTTACTTACATTTAGCACATAATAAGAATGAAAAAATGTAGGAGGTATTACATATGAAAAGTACTAGTTTAACTTGTAAAGCTACTAATTGTGTTCATAATAAAAGCGGTGATTGCATAGCAGGAGTAATCAATGTAAAAGGAGTTAATGCAAAAACTATATCAGAAACAATT
>OKWN01000305.1_pt1 | contig 27239 bp, 23 predicted proteins | sample 1607151 | NCBI WGS metagenome assembly OKWN01 (sample SAMN07501046, study PRJEB24779) | human gut metagenome | isolation source: stool | host: human infant | place: USA: Pittsburgh, PA | reverse complement strand
CATTGGTCTTGGATCTTTTTGAACCTTGGTCCGGTTCTGCTCTATTTGTTGACGGGGCTAGATATTTTCCTATTTCTCTGGGTGATCACAGTTATTTCCCTCTTGATTCTCATGATGCTTCCAGGGAAAAACACCTTCCCACAATCAATGGAAACTCCTATGGGAGTGGCTTCTGAACCACAGGTTACAGCGACAGGGGGGAGCTTTGGCGGCAACTCCTTTGAGCAAATCCCTAATTTTGTAGCAGCACCTGATTTGTCTGATGAAAAACCACCATTGGAACAAAGAATGGCTGCTGAACACGAAATCCACTAAACTGATAAAAGATAAGAGAGTTTCATGCAAGCAATTACCGACACTAAACATCTGACGGTTCAAACTCTGCCTCCTATTCTTGTCTTGACGGGTGAGGATGTAGGTCAATTTGAATGGTTAAAAAAAGACATTTTAAAAAAAATAGGCTATGATCCCTCAGATTTGAATTATTCTTATTTTGATATGAAGGAAGCTTCCTATACTGAGGTCGAGCTAGATTTGGTCAGTCTTCCTTTTTTTGCAGATGAAAAAATCGTGATTTTGGATCACTTATTGGATTTGACCACTGCCAAAAAACGCAATTTAACCGATGAAGATCTGAAGCAATTTGAAAACTACCTGGAAAATCCATCTGAATCAACCCGTTTGGTGATATTTGCAGAAGGAAAATTAGATAGTAAGCGTCGCTTGGTCAAACTCCTAAAACGGGATGCTAGAATCATTGAAGCGACCACTCCTAAAGAGCAAGAGGTAAAACGTTATTTTTCTAGTCAGGCTCAAGAATTGGGCTTAAACTTTGTGGGCGATTCCTTGGACCAGTTACTCTTAAAATCTGGCTATGATTTTGGAGAGTTACAGAAGAATCTCGCTCTATTGCAGGCTTATAAAGAAGATGGTCAGATTACCCTCGAAGATATCGAGGAGGTTGTTCCAAAGTCCTTGCAAGATAATATTTTTGATCTGACACAAATGATTCTCAAACGCCAAATCGATCAAGCCCGGAATTTGGTTAAGGATCTTCGCTTACAAGGAGAAGATGAAATAAAATTGATCGCTATTTTGTTGGGGCAATTCCGAATGTTTTCTCAAGTTAAAATTTTCTCAGAAGAAGGCCAATCCGAAAGCCAAATTGTAACGAGCTTGTCGGAGTTGTCAGGACGTAAGGTCAATCCTTATCAGGTGAAGTTTGCCTTACGGGATAGCCGCAGGCTTTCCCTGTCCTTTTTGAAGCAAGCTATGATGACCTTCATCGAGACGGATTATGCGATTAAAAGTGGAACATATGAAAAAGACTACTTATTTGATTTGGCCCTGTTGAAAGTAGCTAATAGCGTCTAACGATGAATGAAATCGCAAGCAGATTAGTTGAATAATTTAGCTGTTTGCGTTATCATCAAGTCAGTAATAAAGAAAAGAGGATCCTAAAATGGCAATCATTTTACCAGAATTACCATATGCTTATGATGCATTGGAACCGTATATCGATCAAGAAACCATGCATTTACACCATGATAAACACCATCAAACATATGTAAACAATGTGAATGCAGCTCTTGAAAAACATCCTGAAATTGGAGAAGACCTTGAAAGCTTGTTGGCTGATGTGGACTCTATCCCAGCTGACATTCGCCAAGCTGTGATCAACAATGGTGGTGGTCATTTGAACCATGCTCTTTTCTGGGAATTGATGACTCCAGAACAAACAGCTCCTTCAGCAGAACTTGCTGCAGCTATTGATGCTACATTTGGTTCATTTGAAGATTTCAAAGCAGCCTTCACAGCAGCAGCAACAACACGTTTTGGTTCTGGCTGGGCATGGTTGGTTGTCAACAAAGAAGGCAAACTCGAAGTGACTTCAACAGCAAACCAAGATACACCAATCTCTGAAGGTAAAACACCAATCCTTGGTTTGGATGTTTGGGAACATGCCTACTACGTGAAATACCGTAACGTACGCCCTGACTACATCAAAGCTTTCTTCTCAGTGATCAACTGGAATAAAGTTAATGAATTGTTTGCAGCAGCAAAATAATAAAATGAAGGAATCTATAAGAGCAAGTATTGGCTCTTATAGATTTTTTTATTTGCATCCGGAAAATCGGAGTATAATTTCTTGCGTTTGGTCAGGAAAATGATACACTAATAGGAGTGTGTCTTACTTGTCTGAAGCCTGGTTTGAAGGGCCTAGGCAAGGAAAAGATAAACCTTAAAATGAAAACTGAAACATTCAGGGAGAAATGAAATGACTAGTATTACCATTACCAAAGGAGCCGTTGAGACTCCTATCTATTTGCGGATGTTGAATCGTCATGGCTTGATTGCAGGTGCAACAGGAACAGGAAAAACGGTTACGCTCAAGGTTCTAACAGAAAAATTAAGCAAAGAAGGCATTCCGGTCTTTCTAGCTGATATCAAGGGAGATTTATCTGGCTTAGCCAAAGCAGGGCAATGGACACCAAAACTGGAAGAACGCTACAAGCTTCTTGGGATCACAGATTCGTTTGAGCCACAAGCCTTCCCTGTTCGATTGTGGGATGTCTTTGGCCAAGCTGGTCATCCTGTTCGGGCGACTGTCGAAGGGATGGGGTCATTGCTTCTTTCTCGTCTACTTGATTTGAATGAAACCCAATCAGGAATTCTCGCAATTGTCTTTAAAGTAGCCCAAGAGAAAGATTGGCCCTTGATTGATTTGAAGGATCTGCAAAGCCTTTTAAAGGAAGTCTATGAACACAGTTCAGACTATTCGGCTCAATATGGCAATATCACCAAACAATCTGTCGGAGCCATCCAAAGAAGTCTCTTGGTTCTTGAAGAAGAAGGAGCAGACCAGTTTTTCGGAGAGCCCGCACTTGATTTAAATGACTTCATGCAAGTCGATGCATCTGGTCGTGGTTATATCAATATTCTTTCGGCTACAAAGCTCTTTCATTCACCAAAATTATACTCAACCTTTTTGATTTGGATGCTGTCTCGTCTCTTTGAAACACTTCCAGAGGTTGGGGATCCTGAAAAGCCAAAACTGGTCTTCTTCTTTGATGAAGCGCATCTTCTCTTTAAGGATGCAAGCAAGCTCTTTCTTGAGAAGGTTGAGCAAGTGGTACGCCTAATTCGTTCTAAGGGTGTAGGGATTTACTTTATTACCCAAAATCCTCAAGACCTTCCAGAATCTGTTTTGGCACAGCTTGGAAATCGTGTTCAGCATGCACTTCGAGCTTATACACCAAAAGAAATGAAGGCGATTAAGGTTGCTGCCCAAAGTTTTCGTCCGAATCCAGATTTTGATACAGAAACAGTGATCACAGAATTAGGGACAGGGGAAGCCTTGGTTTCTTTCCTGAATGAAAAGGGACAGCCTAGTGTGGTTGAGCGTGCTTATATTCTCTCTCCTCAATCGAGTTTTGACCTCTTAAATGAGAGTGAACAATTGGCCTTGATCACGACATCGCCTTTCCATCAAAAGTATGCGACGACGATTGATCGGGAATCTGCCTATGAAAAATTAGCAGCTAAAGCAAGCAAGGAAGCACAAGAAAAAGAGCAAAAAGAAGCAGAAAAGGAAGAGGCCACAGCAGACAAGGCGGCTCAAAAACGTAGTCCGGGTCGTCCAAGAAAATCTAGTCTTGAAAAGGCAAAAGATTCCTTCTTGAGTTCCTTATTCCGGACGATTGCGCGTGAGATCGCTAAGCTAATTATGGGCTCCTTTAAACGGAAATAAGCCTTTTATGAAAAGAAAAAAACTTTTTAAAAAGAAACCGTTTTCTCTTTCTGATAATTCTTGTTATTTTCAGTAGAATCTTTTATAATTAATCTCGTATGAAAAAATATTTTAATCTACGCTCGATCATGATTGCGGTCAGTATTTTATTGTGCTTAGTGGGAACAAGCGCACTGGGCTACTTGCATCTTACGCAACCAACAGCATCAGCAATTGAAAAAAAAGCAAAGAAAACAAAAGAAGCAAAAGAACAAGATATCGAAAAGTCTACCCCTGAGACGAAAAAACCGCGTGTCAAATCTCCTGAAGCTAAGCAAGCAGTAGTAGATGCAGACATGGAAACGATGAGCGCTTATGGCCTTGTCTATGATTATGCTAATAAAGGTTTAGTAGAGGTTGTCCAGGATTTCCTAGCAGAAAGTGGAATTGATCCGTCACAAGTTGCCTTTACCTATCGCAATGCCATTACAGGAGAGCAATTTGCCATGAATGATCTTCAACCAATGACGGCAGGTAGTACCTATAAGCTACCGTTGAACATGTTGGTGGTGGATGAAGTCGCAAAGGGCAAACTCAATTTAACAGACCGGTTTGACATTACCAATACTTACTATGAATATGTAGGAGAGCATGACAATTACGTTGCTGCCTTTGATGGAGCCATGTCTATTCCTGATATGCAGCGCTATTCATTGGTTTACTCTGAAAACACCCCAGCCTATGCTTTGGCAGATCGTTTAGGGGGGATGGAGCAAGCGCGTAAGTTGTTCAGTCGCTATGGTCAATCTCGTTCACCAGAGGTTAAAACCTTTAGCGAAGATAATAAAACGACAACGGATTATTACATCCATGTCTTGGAATATCTTTGGAATCATCAAGAAAAATATGCGGATTTACTAGAACTGATCGGGGAGTCTTTCCCAGGTGAGTACTATAAAAAATTCTTGCCAGATTTGGTGATTCAACAAAAACCAGGATATGTTGCTGAAGCACTTAATGTGGATGCGATTGTCCGTGAATCGACTCCTTATTTGGTTGCTATCTACACTGCAGGACTTGGAGGGACGACTCCAGAAAGTTCTGAAATCAGTGGCGTTGGTCTTTATCAATTAGGGCAACTGGCTTATGTTATCAATGAATGGCATCGTGTCAATATGAATGAATAATCGACAAAAGGTCTGAGGGTTGCTCAGGCCTTTTATTCTATCAAAGTAGGATGAAATTCACTTGGTGTTTCGAATTACTTTTCTGTTCTAAAGAGACTTCTTTCCCTTTTCTATAAAAAGTATGTTATACTACTAATAGTAATAAGAGGAAGTATAGACATGATTACAAAGGAAGATTACCAGTTGCTCCGCTCGCATCCAGCCTTTTCTGCGCTACCAGTGGAGCTATTTGATAAATTAGCTGTTGAAATTCATGCCAGGGATATCCCTAAAGGACAAATTTTATTTTATGCAGGAGATAGGCGGGAGCGCATTTTTCTTCTGACAAAAGGCTTTGCTCGTATTGAGCAATTTGATTCGTCTGACCAATTCTCCTATATGGATTATATTAAGAAGGGGGCTCTGTTCCCTTATGGTGGGATGTTCCAGGATGAGCGTTACCACTATACAGCTAGTGCGGTGACGGATTTGCGTTGTTTCGTGATTCCCGTCAACCTCTATGAATTATATGCCCAAGAGAGTAAGGAGCAGTTGCTCTTTATTATGAGAAAGCTCTCCTCCATCCTAGAATTTCAAGAGTTGCGCTTGCGCAATGTCGTGACAGCTAGTGCCAGTGAGCGCGTGATTCAATCCTTAGCCATTCTGTGCAAGGACTATGAAGGTCTAGGAAATCAGCTTCCATTTCCAATTAGTATGAAGGAAATGGCCAAATTAGCAGCCACAACAAGAGAAACCGTCAATCAAGTTTTAAAGAAACTCATCGATTCTCATAAGATCCAGTATGAGAGAAAACAACTAACTTTTCTAGATACAGCCTACTTTTTAAAAAGTTTTGAAGAGATCAACTAATTCGTTGATCTTTTTTTATTTTTTACAAAAAAATATATATTCATAAAAATAATATAAAAGGCAAAATATGCAAAGAAAACGCTTCATATTAACTAAAAAATAGGAAGGATTCAAAAAAAAGCCAAATTCTTTGCATTCAAAAAGTAGAATCCTTTGTGAAAGCGGTACCAATAAAGAATATAATAACAATTGTAATAAGCTTGTGAACAAGCTCAAAGAAAAAAGGAGGACTATAGATGTCTACACACCCAATTCATGTTTTCTCAGAAATTGGAAAACTGAAAAAAGTTTGTTTGCACCGTCCAGGTAAAGAGTTGGAAAACTTGATGCCTGACTATCTTGAACGTCTTCTTTTTGATGATATTCCATTCTTGGAAGATGCTCAAAAAGAACACGACGCATTTGCTGAAGCACTTCGTAACGAAGGAATCGAAGTACTTTATCTTGAACAGTTGGCTGCTGAGTCATTGACTTCTCCAGAAATTCGCGATCAGTTCATCGAAGAATACCTTGAAGAAGCGAACATTCGTGGACGCCAAACAAAAATTGCGATCCGTGAATTGCTTCACAGCATTGAAGACAACCAAGAATTGGTTGAAAAAACAATGGAAGGGGTTCAAAAAGCTGAACTTCCAGAAATTCCTGAAGAAGCAAAAGGATTGACAGACCTTGTTGAATCTGACTATCCATTTGCTATCGACCCAATGACAAACTTGTACTTCACACGTGACCCATTTGCAACAATTGGTAATGCAGTATCATTGAACCACATGTACGCAGATACACGTAACCGTGAAACTTTGTATGGTAAATACATCTTCAAATACCACCCTGTTTACGGTGGAAAAGTTGAACTTGTCTACAACCGTGAAGAAGATACTCGTATCGAAGGTGGAGATGAGTTGGTACTTTCTAAAGATGTATTGGCAGTTGGTATCTCACAACGTACTGATGCTGCATCAATCGAAAAATTGTTGGTAAACATCTTCAAGAAGAACGTTGGCTTCAAGAAAGTATTGGCCTTCGAATTTGCTAACAACCGTAAATTCATGCACTTGGATACAGTATTCACAATGGTGGACTACGATAAATTCACAATCCACCCAGAAATCCAAGGTAACCTTCGCGTCTTCTCTGTAACTTATGAAAACGAACAATTGAAGATCGTTGAAGAAAAAGGTGATTTGGCTGAATTGCTTGCTGAAAACCTTGGTGTTGAAAAAGTTACATTGATTCCATGTGGAGGTGGCAACGTCGTTGCTGCTGCACGTGAACAATGGAACGACGGATCAAATACTCTTACAATCGCACCAGGTGTGGTAGTAGTATACGACCGTAACACTGTTACCAACAAGAAATTAGAAGAATACGGACTTCGTTTGATTAAGATCCGCGGAAGTGAATTGGTTCGCGGTCGTGGTGGACCTCGTTGTATGTCAATGCCATTCGAACGTGAAGAAATCTAATCATCCTTCCATAGGTTAGACGGGCTCAGTGTCTAAACTGAGCCCTCTAAACTGGTTGACAGGATCCAATCAAGTATAATAAAAGGAGATAATTAATGACAACTTCAGTATTCCAAGGACGTAGCTTTTTAGCAGAAAAAGACTTTACACGTGCAGAGTTAGAATACCTTATCGGACTTTCAGCTCACTTGAAAGACCTTAAAAAACGCAACATTGACCACCGCTACCTAGCTGGTAAAAACATTGCGCTTTTGTTTGAAAAAACTTCAACTCGTACTCGTGCAGCCTTCACTACTGCAGCCATCGACCTTGGTGCTCACCCAGAATACCTTGGTGCAAACGACATCCAGCTTGGTAAAAAAGAATCTACAGAAGATACTGCTAAAGTTCTTGGACGTATGTTTGATGGTATTGAATTCCGTGGTTTCAGCCAACGTATGGTTGAAGAATTGGCTGAATTCTCAGGTGTTCCAGTATGGAATGGTTTGACTGACGAATGGCACCCAACTCAAATGCTTGCAGACTACTTGACTGTTCAAGAAAACTTTGGACGCCTTGAAGGTTTGACACTTGTGTACTGTGGTGACGGACGTAACAACGTTGCAAACAGCCTTCTTGTAACAGGTGCTATCCTTGGTGTGAACGTACACATCTTCTCACCAAAAGAACTCTTCCCAGAACAAGAAATTGTTGAATTGGCAGAAGGATTCGCAAAAGAAAGTGGCGCTCATATTTTGATCACTGAAGATGCTGACGAAGCTGTGAAAGGTGCAGATGTACTTTACACTGACGTTTGGGTATCTATGGGTGAAGAAGACAAATTTGCAGAACGCGTTGCCCTTTTGAAACCTTACCAAGTAAACATGGAATTGGTTAAGAAAGCTGATAACGAAGACTTGATCTTCTTGCACTGCTTGCCAGCTTTCCACGACACAAACACTGTTTATGGTAAAGATGTTGCTGAAAAATTCGGCGTAGAAGAAATGGAAGTTACTGACGAAGTGTTCCGTAGCAAATATGCTCGTCACTTTGACCAAGCTGAAAACCGTATGCACACAATCAAAGCAGTCATGGCGGCTACTCTTGGTAACATGTACATTCCAAAAGTTTAAGACTTTATAACCGTATACCAACAGCTATAGGGGCTGGACTGCTAGCTTTAGTCCTGCCCCTATTTTTTATAGAAAGGGAAAATTCATGTCAAGAAAAATCGTCGTTGCTTTGGGAGGAAATGCTATTCTCTCATCTGATCCTTCTGCAAAAGCTCAACAAGAAGCACTTGTAGAAACAGCTAAACACTTAGTTAAATTAATCAAAAATGGGGATGACTTGATCATCACTCACGGAAATGGTCCTCAAGTAGGAAACCTCTTGCTCCAACACTTGGCTGCAGATTCTGAAAAGAACCCAGCTTTCCCACTTGATTCATTAGTTGCTATGACCGAAGGAAGCATTGGTTACTGGCTTCAAAATGCTCTTCAAAATGCTCTTCTTGAAGAAGGCATCGAAAAAGATGTGGCTTCAGTTGTCACTCAAGTCGTTGTGGATAAGAACGACCCAGCTTTTGTCAACCTCAGCAAACCAATCGGTCCATTCTACTCAGAAGAAGAAGCAAAAGCAGAAGCTGAAAAAACAGGAGCAACTTTCAAAGAAGATGCTGGTCGTGGCTGGCGTAAAGTCGTTGCTTCACCAAAACCAGTGGATATCAAAGAAATCAATACCATCCGTACTTTGTTGAACGACGGTCAAGTCGTTGTGGCAGCCGGTGGTGGCGGTATCCCAGTTGTGAAAGAAGCAGATGGTAGCTTATCTGGTGTTGAAGCGGTCATCGATAAAGACTTCGCCTCTCAACGTTTGGCTGAATTAGTAGAAGCAGACCTCTTCATCGTCTTGACTGGTGTCGATTATGTCTTTGTGAACTACAACAAACCAGACCAAGCAAAATTGGAACATGTTAATGTGGCTCAATTGGAAGAATATATCAAGCAAGACCAATTTGCACCAGGAAGCATGCTTCCTAAAGTGGAAGCTGCCATTGCCTTCGTCAATGGTCGCCCAGAAGGAAAAGCAGTTATTACATCACTTGAAAACCTTGGCGCTTTGATTGAGTCTGAAAGTGGAACAATCATCCAAAAAGACTAATGAAAAATTAGGAAAAAACTAGTATTTTAAAGCTTATTGTGATAGAATAAATCTATAGGTAAGCGTTTTACAAGATGCTCTTGTAAAACATCACTCACACTTTGTTGCGTTAGGAGGAAGACAAATGAGTGAAAAAACGAAAAAAGGATTTAAGATGCCTTCATCTTTTTCCGTATTGTTAATTATCATTGCTATTATGGCAGTGTTAACTTGGATTATTCCAGCTGGTCAATACAAGGTTGACGATGCAGGTGCTATCATTGCAGGTAGTTATGAATCTGTAAAAGCACATCCTCAAGGAATTTGGGATGTTTTGATGGCCCCAATCAATGCCATGCTTGGTAAAGCACCAACTAGTGCAGCGATTGACGTAGCCTTCTTTATCTTGATGGTCGGTGGTTTCCTTGGAGTTGTTAACGAAACAGGTACCCTTGATGTGGGGATTGCTTCTATCGTTCGTAAATACAAAGGCCGCGAAAAAATGTTGATTTTGATCTTGATGCCATTGTTTGCCCTTGGTGGTACAACTTATGGTATGGGTGAAGAAACCATGGCCTTCTATCCACTACTTGTTCCTGTTATGATGTCTGTTGGTTTTGACAGCTTGACAGGGGTGGCTATTATCCTCTTAGGATCACAAATCGGATGTTTGGCGTCAACATTGAACCCATTTGCGACTGTTATTGCTTCTGATACAGCTGGTATCTCAAGTGCATCAGGTTTGTTACTCCGTGTCATCTTCTGGGTAGTCTTGACTGCACTTAGCACATACTATGTATACCGCTATGCTGATAAGATCCAAAAAGATCCAAGCAAGTCATTGACTTATGCAACTCGTGAAGAAGATTTGAAACACTTCAACGTGGATAGTGGGGAAGAAATCCCTGCTGAAATGAACAAGAAACAAAAACGCGTCTTGTTCGTCTTCATTGCAACTTTCGTAATCATGGTTGCAGGATTTATCCCATTCAGTGATTTGGGAATTAACTTCTTTAATACCTTCAATGAAACACTTCATAAACTTCCAGTGCTTGGTCAATTGATTGGTAATACTGATGCACTTGGTACATGGTACTTCCCACAAACAGCAATGCTCTTTGCTTTCATGGGTATCCTCATAGGTGTTATCTACGGCCTGAAAGAAGACAAGATTATCTCAGCCTTCATGAATGGTGCTGCAGATCTCTTGAGTGTTGCTCTTATCGTAGCAGTAGCACGTGGTATCCAAGTCATCATGAACGATGGTATGATTACTGCGACTATCCTTCATTGGGGTGAAGAAGGACTTAAAGGTCTATCATCTCAATTGTTTATTATCTTGACTTACATTTTCTACTTGCCAATGTCCTTCTTGATTCCATCATCATCTGGTCTTGCAAGTGCGACTATGGGTATCATGGCACCTCTTGGTAAATTCGTTAACGTACCAGCTAGCTTGATCGTTACTGCTTACCAATCAGCATCTGGTGTCTTGAACTTGATTGCACCAACTTCTGGTATTGTAATGGGAGCTCTTGCTCTTGGACGTGTTGAAATCAGTACTTGGTGGAAATTCATGGGCAAACTTGTCGTAGCAATCGTTGTGATTACTATTGCCTTGCTTCTTCTCGGAACTCTTGTTCCATTCTTACAATAGAATAGGCTAGGTGTTTCCATGAAGTATAGAATCAGTCAAGAAGTTAAAGAGTCTTATCTAAACTCTTTACGAACTATTATTTCTTACCCTTCTGTATTAAATGAAGGAGAAAATGGAACACCGTTTGGACAAGCTATCCAAGATGTCCTTGAGAAAACGTTAGAGATTGCTCAAGAAATGGGCTTTCAAACCTATCTAGATCCTGAAGGATACTATGGATATGCAGAGATCGGTCAGGGGGATGAACTCCTGGCCGTTCTTTGTCACTTGGATGTTGTTCCAGCCGGTGATTTAGAGGATTGGCAAACGCCACCTTTTGAAGCGACCATTGTCGGTGATTATCTAGTAGGTCGTGGTGTGCAGGATGATAAGGGGCCGTCCCTCGCTGCTCTCTATGCAGTTAAGAGTTTGTTGGATGATGGCATCCAGTTTACCAAACGAATCCGCTTTATCTTTGGGACGGATGAAGAAACCTTGTGGCGCTGTATGAACCGCTACAACCAAATCGAAGAGCAAGCAGATCTTGGATTTGCACCGGATTCCTCTTTCCCATTAACCTATGCTGAAAAAGGCTTATTACAAGTGAAATTGCATGGTCCAGGTTGGGATGATCTTCCCTTACAGGCTGGTCAGGCCCTCAATGTTGTTCCAGACAAGGCGACCTATGCTGGTCATCGTTTGGAAGAGTTGCTTCCTGTTTTGGATCAAAGTGGGGTTCAGTATAGCCAAACAGAAAATTCTGTAACGGTTTTGGGTGTTTCCAAGCACTCTAAAGATGCAGCTGAAGGAGTGAATGCTATTGTCGGTTTAGCGGAAAGTTTATCCCTCATCCAACCCCATCCAGCTTTGCTCTTTATCGCAGATGCGGTTGGTGAGGATGCAACTGGTGAGGCTCTATTTGGCCCTATTTCAGATGAACCAAGTGGCGATCTTTCCTTTAATCTTGCGACCCTTGTGATCGATCAAGAACAATCGGAAATCGGGATTGATATCCGGATCCCCGTCTTAGCAGATAAGGATGCCTTGGTAGCTCGTTTGCAAGAAATTGCAGCTAGCTATCAGTTGGAATATGAAGAGTTTGATTATTTGGCTCCTTTATATGTTCCTTTGGATAGTCCTTTAGTCAGCTCTTTGATGGCCGTCTACCAGGAAGAAACTGGCGATATGACGCCAGCCATGTCTTCTGGTGGTGCGACATTTGCGCGGACCATGGGAAATTGTGTCGCTTTTGGGGCTCTTTTCCCAGGTGCAGAACAGACTGAGCATCAGGCCAATGAACGGGCAAAAATTGACGATCTCTATGCAGCGATGGAAATCTATCGAGAAGCCATTCAACGCTTAGCTACAACATAAAAAGTTTGGAAACCAAGTTTCTAAACTTTCAGATTGAAGACAAACTTATACTAAAAACTTTCCTTAGGTGAGTACGGACGTCAGCGAACTTCTACGAAGTTCCAAGACTAAATCAAGATACTAAGGGCGTCTGCGGATAAAGTCAAAATAGGAAGTTCGACGCGGAATCTTTCGATTCTAGGAGAACTTATCTTTTTGACACAATCCGCAGCCCGTGTTCAATTTGTATTGAGCCCCCTCGCTCTTTAATTTCTGGGCTCAGGCTAAAACAGTTTCCCAAACTGTTTTACTCTCAATAATTCCGAGTGCCTGAAACAAAATTGTTTCAGGCACTTTTCTCACGGCGGAAAGTTTCAGTGTTTTCTTCATTCATTCAAAAAATTAGAACACATTTTAATTTTTTTTGCAGAATCGCTCACCTTATTTTAAGATAGTTGTCTACATTTTAAAAAGTTTGGAAACCAAGTTTCCAAACTTTTTATTTACTAAAGAAGAAGGGTGGGGTGAATTCTTTTAATTTTTCGAAACAATCCAAAGCTCCTTGGTTGTCTTCGCAGATAACCAAACAGACATCGTCTCCACAGATGGTGGCTACAATTTCTTGGAGTTCCAATGCATCTAAGATAGCTCCAAAGGATTGGGCCAGACCTGGAAGAGTTTTTACAACGACCTGGTTTTGAACGGGCCGCAACATAACTAAGGCATCTTCCATATACATCCGCAGGCGCTTTTCCCACCGGGAAGGAGCGATGGTGTTCATAGCATAGTAGGAACTATCCCCCTCGTTAATTTTTACTAGATTCAAGGATTTGACATCCCGTGAAAGGGTGGACTGGGTAACGAGAACGCCATTAGCTTCTAAGGCTTCTTGAAGTTCTTGTTGGGTATGAATCCTACGCTCAGAGATGATCGAGCGGATCAAGCGGTGGCGGCTTTCAATTTTATTCATGAGAGACTCCTTTACTTGATGAACATAGCATCCCCAAAACTGAAGAACCGGTAGCGTTCTTGAATCGCATGGTGGTATGCTTCGAGGGTTAATTCACGGCCAGCAAAGGCAGAAACCAACATGACCAGAGTTGATTTTGGAAGGTGGAAGTTGGTTGAAAAGGCATCGACGACTTTCCATTCATAACCTGGTTTGATAAAAATATTGGTCCAACCTGAATCGGCCTGGATGTCTCCATCAAATTTGTTACCAATCGTTTCAAGGGTCCGAATAGAAGTCGTTCCGACGGCTACGATACGTTTCCCTGCAGCTTTTACCTGACGAAGGGTCGCGGCAGCCTCTTCAGAAAGTTGGTAAAATTCAGAGTGCATCTCATGGTCTTCAAGATTGTCCACAGATACTGGACGGAAGGTTCCTAGGCCCACATGAAGGGTCAAATAGACCAGGTGTACCCCTTTTGCTTCAATCTTTTGGAGCAATTCTTGGGTGAAATGAAGACCTGCCGTTGGAGCTGCAGCAGAACCATTTTCTTTGGCGTAAACAGTTTGGTAGCGCTCGCGGTCAGCAAGCTTTTCGTGAATATAGGGAGGAAGTGGCATTTCACCAAGGCTTTCCAAAACTTCTAAAAAGATCCCTTGGTAGTGGAAGCGAACGATGCGGCCTCCGTGTTCCAATTCTTCCTCGACAGTTGCGGTCAAACGACCATCTCCGAAGCTGACTGTAGCCCCTACCTTTAAGCGTTTTGCAGGTTTTGCCAAGACTTCCCAACAGTCATCTTGCGTATTTTTAAGGAGAAGGAATTCGACGTGACCACCTGTTTCTGGTTTGACTCCATGAAGACGGGCAGGGAGAACGCGCGTATTGTTCATGACAAGAGCATCTCCTGGCTCCAATTCATCCAAAATTGCATCAAAATGACGGTCTTGGAATTGCCCTGTTTTTCGATCAAGGATCAAGAGTTTAGAGGCATCTCGTTTTTCAAGAGGGGTTTGGGCAATCAGTTCTTCAGGCAAATCAAAGTCAAAGTCGTTGGTATTCATTTGCGCTCCTTTTATAATAAATTTGTGAGTAGATAGATGGTAGTCCCGACCGCTAAGAGCATCAGGCAGATTCCCATCAAAAAGATCAGGACCTTGAGAATCTTTCTTTGATGAATCAAGAAAGATAAGAGAAAGACAAGGAGTCCGATCAAAAAAATGATGAATAATAGTGATACAATCATACCTTTCATTATATCACGAATCGACTTGAAAATGAAAAAAATGCCAGAAAAAGATAGCGGTTTCACTTGACAAAAATTGGTCTATACCATATAATAAAAGCATAGAGAAATAGGAGGTCTATCCAATGAACATTATTGAAGTAAAGGACCAAATTGAAGGTGGAAAAGTTGCCTTTGATATATTAAAAGAAACCTTAAAGGAAGGTGCTCAAACCTTAGGTCTTGCGACTGGAAGCAGTCCCCTTGAGTTTTATAAACAAATTCGTGAAAGTGATCTGGATCTGTCTAATCTAATCAGTGTGAACTTAGATGAATACGTAGGGTTGACGGGAGATGATCCTCAATCTTATCGGTATTTTATGGAGAAAAACCTCTTTGATGCCAAACCATTCAAAGAAAGTTATCTCCCATCAGGTGTAGAAGAATCTGCCGATCAGGAAGTGATCCGTTATAACAAAATACTCGAAGACCATCCAGTGGACCTACAAATCTTGGGAATCGGACGCAATGGGCATATCGGTTTTAATGAGCCAGGGACATCCTTTGATAGTCAGACCCACTTAGTTCAGTTGGATGACTCTACCATTGAGGCTAATTCTCGTTTCTTTGATAAGATCGAAGATGTACCAACCCAAGCCATTTCGATGGGAATTGCCAATATCTTAGCAGCGAAATCGATTGTCTTGTTTGCCTATGGGGAATCAAAAGCCCAAGCAATCAAAGGTACAGTAGAGGGTGAAAGGACAGAAAAAGTGCCAGCTAGTGCCCTTCAAGGACATCCAAATGTGACCATTATTGCGGATAAGGAAGCCTTGAGCTTGTTAAGTCGATAAAAAACAGGACCTATCGCCGATTTATTCGGGCCAGATAGGTTTTTTTCTGCTTCAAAATATGGTACAATACAAGTAATTATCTGCTGGGATTAGCTCTTTTCATCTACTGGGAGACAAGAGGAAAGGGCATGAGGGCTAGAAGCTTATTTTAGCCTCCAGCTGATTAGTCTGTTATAAAGGAAAAGTTTATGATAAAAAAATATTTGATCCATATTTGCCTCCTTCTGAGTCTCTTATGCCAGCCAATTCTAGCGAGTGCGGATGAATTGGTGGATATGGCGCAAAAGATGTATCCAAATGACAATGTCCAAGCCATTAACCGTCCACATTCTTCGCTTATTATTGACGGAAATACGGGCAATGTTCTTTGGAAAGACAATATCGATGAAGTCAGAGATCCTGCCAGCATGAGTAAGCTCATGACGCTCTATCTCTTGTTTGAAGATATGGCAAATGGCAAGATCAGTAAGGATACAGTGATCAAGGCGACCGCTTCAGACCAAGCGATCGGAAAGATCTATGAGATCTCCAACAATAATATTGTTGCTGGGGTAGACTACACAATTCCTGAGTTGATTACCATGACAGTGGTTCCGTCCTCAAATGTATCGACCCTCATGTTGGCCAATCTCATGTCCAACAATGATCCAGATGCCTTTATCGAGCGCATGAATGCCAAGGCTAAGGAATTAGGGATGACCAATACGGTCTGGAATAACCCGAGTGGGGCGGCCATCTCCACCTTGCAGGGCTACTATCAGGTCAACAATTATCCAAATGATGCGGCCAACCAGACAACTGCGCGTGATTTAGGGATTCTGGTTTATCATTTTATCAATCAATACCCAGATATTTTAAACTATACCAATCAAGCACAAGTCACGGTCAAAAAAGGGACTCCATATGAGGAAACCTTTGATACCTACAATTATTCATTGCCAGGAGCCAAGTATGCCTTGAAAGGTGTGGATGGTTTGAAAACTGGTTCAAGCCCTCGTGGAGCTTTCAACTATATCGCGACCATCAAACGGGGCAATCAGCGCTTAATTGCTGTCATTATGGGCGTAGGAGATTGGGCAGACCAAGATGGGGAATATTACCGTCACCCGTTTGGCAATGCCTTGATCGAAAAAGCCTATAAAGATTTTGGCTATAAAAAATTGCTAGATGCAGGTGTCCAGAAGATTGACGGCAAGACCTATACACTTGAAAAACCCTTCTATGCAACGGTCAAAAGAGGTGCTAAAGAACCGACCCTTGCGGTAAAAGATGGCTATCTGACAGTAGATAATGATCTCTACACCTTGTCTGAAGGTATCCGAGATGATATGAAGGTAGAAGAAGGGGCCAAGCCAGAGCTTGTCAAAGAAACAGCAAGTGGGAAAAAGACAACGGCTAAGCACAGTAAATGGCTTTCGCTGGATCACTTCCTGATCTTAATTCCAATTCTCATTCTTGTCATCATTCTCTCGATTGAAAAACAAAGTCGTGAGAGACGCAAAAAAGAGGCTCAAAAGCGCTATAATAAAGAGTAAAATAAAACCTAACTGATTGTCAGTTGGGTTTTGTCATTGTCTCATTCCGATATTTTTAGAAAGGATTCATATGAAAAAATTCCGAAATTCTTATGCGGCTTATATGTTGCTCTATAGTTTTTATTTTATGTCCACATCTCTCTTTATGACCCTCATTTCCGTCTATTTGATGGGAAAGCACTATAGTGCAACCCAAGTGTCGACCTTGGTATCGGTTGCTTTTTTCTTATCCATGGTAGCCCAACCCTTCTTTGGTTATATCAATGAGCGATTTGGAATCGTAAAAATGACGACCCTCAGTCTGAGTGTGATCATTGGTGGTGTCTTCGGTTTTCTTTGGGCCCCCAATCTCTTTTGGCTGACCGTTTTTTATGGGATTGTTCTAGTCTGTTTGAATGGGACAGCTCCCATGATGGAAGTATTTGCAACGCAAAGTCCATACGCTTTTGGGAAGATTCGCGTTTGGGGAACCATTGGCTACTCGGTCGGTGTCCAAATAGCCGGCTGGGTCTATCATCAGTTTAGCCCCCAAGCTGTTTATTATACGGTTTTGATCACCATTTTACTCAGCATTTTCTGTCTAAGTGCGGTTCGAATGAAGAAAAAAGAGACAGTCGTAGAAAAGGAAAAACACCCTGTCTCTATTCGTCCTCTTCTTCACAATGGACCTTATCTCTTCTTTATTGTGTTGATTGGCTTGGCTTCAGGGGTTGGAAATATTGGTCATACCTATATTCCTGAGCTACTCATGGATAGTGGTCTACCAGTCCATATTGCCTCTACGGTTGTGGCTATCTCCGTCGTAGTGGAAGCCCCCTTGATCTTTTTCTCTGATCGATTCATGGACCACTGGCCTTTACGGGTTTTGATCGCTCTTCCAATTGGAATTATTTTCGCTCAATATGCTGTCTATGCTTTTCCAAGTCCTGTCTTCTTAAAAGTGATAATGACTCTCTTAGCCAAGCATACAACAGGGATGGTTTTGATTATGGTCTCCTTACGGTTTATTGCCCAACAGGTGAATGGCAAAGACTTGGTTCTTGCCATGGCCATTGTCCAAGGAGCTCGTTATTTAGGAACCATTCTTTTACAACCCCTCGCAGCCCTCTGTATTGAAAGAGGTGGTTACCAAGTCATGAGTTTCTTTTTAGCAGGGGTTGTAGGGATCGTCTTTTTGCTGAGCTTTGCCTTAAAAATGCCCCAAGGGAAAGCTCACGGACTTTTTGGTGGCAAAGTAGACTAATGAAATTGTTAAAATTGTATGACTAATCATCGAGGAGTTGGACAGAAACACTGATTTCACAGTGTTTTGCCCAACTTTTTTGCTATTATTAAGAACTAGTGATTAATTTGACAGTCAAAGTATTCGATGGTAGAATGAGGTAAAATAAATATAAAGGAGACCATTTTATGAAAAAAATGATCTTATCGACAGCTGCTCTTTTGACGATTGTTTCCCTTGCTGCTTGTTCAAATAAACAAGACACAAAGAAGGAAACTTCAAATAGTCAATCAACTACTAAAGTGACGAGCAAATCTGCCAACACTTCAAAAAGCAAGGATACTTCAACAGATTCAGAAGAGACTTCATCTTCTAGCCTCTTAACAGACGCTGAAATCAGCAAGGCTAAAACAGTTGGAGACTTTAAAAAGTTGTTTGCAAAATTAATGGATCAATCTGTTTCTATTACTGAAGAAGCAGGTACTTCTGTGACAGGTTCTGCAAAAGAACAATACGATGCAATGATTAGTACCTTAAAGCAAGGATTAGAAAACCAAAAAGATATCTTTAATGAAGGCTTGGAAAGCATCGGTTCAGATAGCACAGTCGTTCCTAAAGAAGACCGTGAAGCTTTGATCGAAATCTTGAAAGATGCTCGTGAAGAGTTGGAAAGTACTCGTAAAGAAATGAAAGATATGCAGAAAGAATTGAGTAAATCTCCTGTTGCTGATGATTCTAGTGATGATTCAGATTCAGATTCTGACGAATAATAGCAAGAAAAGGTTGGAAATTTCCAGCCTTTTTCTTATTTTTTTCGAATGATATAGATGAGGAGGTGGGGCTATGTTTATTGCCATGGATAAGAATCAAAAGCGGTGGAACTGTCTGGAAGAGATCCCAGACGTCAGCAAAGGCCCCTTCTATTGCTTAGCTTGTCACAGTCCAGTGCGTCTAAAAAATGGCACGGTTCTACGGGCTCATTTTGCTCATATAAAATTACAGCATTGTCCCTATCATCACGAAGCTGAGAGTTTTGAACATCTGGAATTGAAAGCTTGTCTTTATGATTGGGCCTCTAAGGAATCTAATACAGAGGTAGAAAGTTATTTAGCAGACTTTCAACAAATTGCCGATCTTTTGGTAGTAGACAAGAACTTAGCTTTGGAAGTGCAGTGCAGCTCCCTATCTTTAGAACGCTTGAAGGAGAGAAGCGATGCTTATCGATCCCACGGTTACCAGGTCTATTGGTTACTTGGTAAAAAGTTGTGGCTCAAGAAAAGACTAACAAAGCTGCAGGCTGGCTTTCTTTATTTTAGTCAGAATCGCGGGTTCCATTTTTGGGAATTGGATCTGACAAAGAAAGAGTTACGTCTGCAATACCTCATTCATGAGGATTTACGAGGGCGATTGCATTATCAAACAGAAATTTTCCCTTTTGGCCAAAGGTCTTTACTGGAAGTCTTACGGACCCCTTATCTTTCGCAACCCATGCAGCAAATGGCAGTCGAGCTCGATCGTACATTTTTAACGTATATACAGCAGCAACTCTTTTATCGTCATCCAAAGTGGCTGAAGCTTCAGGAAGAACTCTATTTGCAGGGACAACATCTGATGGAACTGGGGCTAGATTTCTTTTATCCTCTTTGTCGTCCGATCCTTTCACAGAACTTGCTACAAATTAAAGAGAATGTAGAAGGTTACTACCAGCAGTTTATGACCTATTATCAGTCGCAAGGGATCCAACCCGTTCAGATCCTTTATCCCCCACGTTTTTATGCTCAACAGAAAAGCTAACTTTCTAAGATAGAAATCCTCCCGAAATGTTCATTTTTATGCTAAAATAGTACCATTGGAGGATTAATCGAATGGTAAAACAACGAAATGAAATTGATGAAAAATACCAATGGGATTTGTCGACAATTTTTGCGACAGATCAAGCTTGGGAAGAAGAAGCAGCTAGCTTAGCTGCAGATATTAAAGCAGCAAGCCACTATGCTGGTCATTTGTTGGATTCAGCGCAAACACTGTTGGATACAACCAATGCATATTTGGAATTGAGCCGTCGTTTAGAAAAGGTCTACGTCTATGCCCATATGAAAAATGACCAAGACACACGAGTGGCTAAATACCAAGAGTACCAATCAAAAGGGATGTCTCTTTATAGCTTGTTAGGTGAAACCTTTGCCTTCTATGAGCCTGAATTCATGGCCATTACGGATGAGCAATACAAAGCCTTTGTGAGTGAAGTTCCAGCCTTGGAACAATATGGTCATTATTTTGATCGTCTGCTAGAGAAAAAAGAACATGTCTTGTCTCAAAAAGAAGAGGAATTACTTGCAGGTGCTGGTGAGATCTTTGCGGCTGGTGGTGAAACTTTTGAAATTTTGGACAATGCAGATATTGTTTTCCCAACTGTGCATGATGACAAGGGCGAAGAAGTTCAATTAACCCATGGAAACTATATTTCTTTGGTAGAATCAAAAGATCGTGCCGTTCGTAAAGAAGCTTACGAAGGCCTCTACAAGGTTTATGAACAGTACCAACATACCTATGCTAAAACCTTACAAACCAATGTGAAAGTTCACAACTTCAATGCCAAAGTTCGCAAATTCTCATCTGCCCGTGAAGCGGCCCTTTCTGAAAACTTTGTACCAGAAAGTGTTTATGATAGCTTGGTAGCAGCGGTGAACAAACATTTGCCACTCTTGCAACGCTATGTGCAATTGCGTTCAAAAATTCTAGGAATCTCAGACTTGAAGATGTACGATATGTATACGCCATTATCCGATACAGACTACAAGTTTACCTATGAAGAATCATTGGCCAAAGCAGAAGAAGTCTTGGCTGTTTTGGGTGAGGACTACCTTTCTCGTGTGAAACGTGCCTTCAGCGAACGGTGGATTGATGTGCATGTCAACCAAGGAAAACGCTCGGGTGCTTATTCAGGTGGTTCTTATGATACCAATGCCTTCATGTTGTTGAACTGGCAAGATACATTGGACAATCTCTTCACCTTGGTGCATGAAACTGGTCACAGTATGCATTCTAGTTATACCCGTGAAACCCAACCTTATGTCTATGGGGACTATTCCATCTTCCTTGCTGAAATCGCCTCTACAACCAATGAAAATATCTTGACCGAACGTCTGTTAGAAGAAGTAGAAGACGATGCAACTCGCTTTGCGATTTTGAATCACTTCTTGGATGGCTTCCGTGGAACTGTCTTCCGTCAAACGCAGTTTGCTGAATTTGAGCATGCCATCCATAAAGCAGACCAAGAAGGTACCGTTTTGACTAGTGAGTTCTTGAACAACCTTTATGCAGAGCTCAATGAAAAATACTATGGTCTTTCAAAAGAAGACAACCCTGAGATCCAATATGAATGGGCTCGGATTCCTCACTTCTACTATAACTACTATGTCTTCCAATATTCAACAGGTTTTGCAGCAGCTTCAGCCTTAGCTGAAAAGATTGTTCATGGAACACAAGAAGATCGTGATAAATATATCGACTACTTGAAAGCTGGAAATTCTGATTATCCACTCAATGTCATCCGCAAAGCAGGTGTGGATATGGAAAAAGAAGACTACTTGGACGCAGCCTTTGCGGTCTTTGAACGTCGGTTGAATGAATTTGAAGCCCTAGTAGAAAAATTAGGACTCGCATAAGATGGTAGAGTCTTATAGTAAAAATGCCAACCACAATATGCGCCGGCCAGTGGTTAAAGACGAGATCGTTGACTTTATGCGCACGCGTCAAAAACCGGTAGCAGGTGCCTTGGAGGAGTTAGAAGCATTCGCCCGCAAGGAAAATATTCCGATTATTCCGCATGAAACGGTAGCTTACTTTAGACTACTCCTGCAAGCCCTACAACCAAAGAAAATCCTGGAAATTGGGACAGCAATTGGATTTTCAGCGCTCTTAATGGCTGAAAATGCTCCCGATGCACAAATTACCACTATTGATCGGAATGAAGAGATGATTGGCTTTGCCAAGGAAAATCTGGCTAAATACGATCAGAGAAAACAAATCACCTTGCTTGAAGGAGATGCAGTAGATGTCTTGCAGGATTTAACAGAGACCTATGACTTTGTCTTTATGGACTCTGCTAAGTCTAAGTACATCGTCTTTTTGCCACGAATTCTCGAACTCTTAGAGGTTGGGGGAGTCGTGGTATTGGATGATATTTTCCAAGGAGGAGATGTTGCCAAGGACATCATGGAAGTGCGTCGTGGGCAACGAACCATTTACCGGGGGCTTCAGAACCTCTTTAATGCGACTCTCAATCATCCAGATTTGACCGCTAGTTTGGTGCCACTTGGAGATGGTATTTTAATAATTCGGAAAAATGCAGAGACGGTAACTTTGCCAGATCCTAGCTCTTTTTAGGTAAATTTAAGGTATTCTCTCTAATTTGTGGTAAAATAGAAGAAGTTTAAAAAGGAACGGAGAATAATTTTCATGAAGAAAAAACTTGTAGCGGGTGCTGTGACCTTGCTATCAGTCGTAACACTAGCAGCCTGTGCCAATGGCACAAACAAAGATGTCGTGACCATGAAAGGGGACACGATCACAGTTTCTGATTTCTATAATGAAATCAAAACTAACCAAGGTGCTCAACAAGTTCTTTTCCAAATGACCATCAATAAAGTCTTTGAAAAAGAATATGGATCAAAAGTTTCTGATAAAGAAGTCGATAAAGAATTGGCTAAACAAAAGAAACAATTGGGGAACCGATTCGATGCTTACTTGGCGCAACAAGGCTTGACGGAAGAAACAGCGAAGAAACAAATCCGTAGCAATATGTTGTTAGAATATGCAGTCAACCAAGCTGCTAAGAAAGATATCAAAGAGTCTGACTACAAGGCGGCTTTTGAATCTTACACACCAGAAGTAACAGCACAAATTATCAAGTTAGATTCAGAAGACAAAGCAAAAGAAGTGTTGGAAGCAGCTAAAGCGGAAGGTGCAGACTTTGCCCAAATCGCCAAAGACAATTCAACAGATACTACTACAAAAGACAAAGGTGGCGAAGTTAAGTTCGATTCAGGAACAGCAGATATTCCATCTCAAGTCAAAGAAGCTGCCTTTAAGTTGGATGAAAATGGGATTTCAGATGTGATCACAGTTTCAGCAGGTCAAAACTATTCTGCTAGCTACTATATTGTCAAATTGAATAAGAAGACAGAAAAAGGTTCTGACTGGAAGAAATACGAAAAACGTTTGAAAGAGATCATTGTTGACGGTCGTAAGCAAGATACCAACTACATCCGTAGCATTATTGCAAAAGCGATGACCAATGCCAATATCAAGGTCAAAGATGATGCCTTCAAATCAACATTTAACCAATATTTGCAAAATATCGGTGTTCAAACGAGCGATAGTAGCTCATCATCTAAAAAATAGTTGACGGTTCCTTTTGGAACTTGTATAATGAAATAGTTGAGAATAAATCATTGTTACTCGGAATCAGAGAAGTGGCGGGGGTGCGAGCCATGGAAGAGAAATGATTTTGCTACTCGGCTGAGACAATTGCATATAAAATGAAGAATGACAAGTTCATTGAATGAAGGTGGTACCGCGGTTTTTCGCCCTTCGTTTAGTGGCTTGTCTTTTGTTTATGGGCAGTTGTCTGGAGCTTTTTAAAGGAGATCAAAAGATGCGAACCTATCAAGTGAAACAAAAATTTCGATTGGGTGGCGAGCGGTTTGATATCAAAGATGAGTTGGGAAATGTTGAATACCAGGTTGAGGGATCTTTTCTTAAGATTCCCAAGACTTTTACCATCTATGATAAGAATGGACAAGAAGTGAGCCACATTACTAAAAAAACAATCAGCTTTCTTCCCAAGTTTGTGGTTGAGTTGAAGGATGGGGACCGCTTTTTTATCCATAAAAAGCTGACGCTCTTCAGGGATAAGTACGATATCGAAGATTTGGGACTTCGGGTACAAGGAAATATCTGGGACCTAGAATTCAAGTTATTCGATGATCGGGATCAAATCGTCGCTGAGATTAGCAAGGAACTCTTCCATCTAACCTCTACCTACCAAGTATCGGTGTATGAGGAAGAATACGCTGATTTAGTCATCTCACTTTGTGTCGCCATCGATTATGTCGAAATGTTAGAAGCTAGCGCAAATTAATCTTAAAAAAATTAGGAGACAAATATGAAACAATTATCTAGTGCACAAGTCCGTCAAATGTGGCTTGATTTCTGGGCAAGCAAAGGCCACTCTGTAGAACCATCTGTTAGCTTGGTTCCTGTAAATGACCCAACCCTTTTGTGGATCAACTCAGGGGTTGCCACTCTTAAAAAATACTTCGATGGAACTATCAAACCTGAAAATCCACGGATTACCAATGCTCAAAAAGCTATCCGTACCAACGATATCGAAAACGTAGGGAAGACTGCCCGTCACCATACTATGTTTGAAATGTTGGGGAACTTCTCTATCGGAGATTACTTCCGTGATGAAGCCATTACCTGGGCTTATGAACTTTTGACAAGTCCGGAATGGTTTGATTTCCCTAAAGACAAACTTTACATGACCTATTACCCTGACGACAAAGATTCATACAACCGTTGGATCGCTGTTGGTGTAGATCCAAGTCACTTGATCCCAATCGAAGACAATTTCTGGGAAATCGGTGCGGGACCTTCTGGACCAGATACAGAAATCTTCTTTGACCGTGGAGAAGCCTTTGACCCTGAAAACATCGGTCTTCGTCTGCTTGCGGAAGATATCGAAAACGACCGTTACATCGAAATCTGGAACATTGTCTTGTCACAATTTAACGCTGACCCAGCAGTTCCTCGTAGCGAATACAAGGAATTACCACACAAGAACATTGATACGGGCGCAGGTTTGGAACGTTTGGTAGCCGTTATCCAAGGGGCCAAGACTAACTTTGAAACAGACCTCTTCATGCCAATCATTCGTGAAGTGGAAAAGATGTCTGGTAAAACCTATGATCCAGATGGCGACAATATGAGCTTCAAGGTGATTGCTGACCACATCCGTTCGCTTTCATTTGCGATTGGAGATGGGGCTCTTCCAGGTAATGAAGGACGCGGTTACGTTCTTCGTCGTCTCCTCCGTCGTGCTTCTATGCATGGTCAAAAATTGGGGATTGAAGGAACCTTCTTGTATAAATTGGTTCCAACTGTTGGGAAGATCATGGAAAGCTACTACCCAGAAGTACTTGAAAAACAAGACTTCATCGAAAAAATCATCAAGAGTGAAGAAGAATCATTTGCTCGTACCTTGAACTCTGGTCAACACTTTGCCCAAACCATTGTTGAAGACTTGAAAGCCAAAGGTCAAACAGTGATTGCTGGACAAGATGTCTTTAAACTTTATGATACATACGGATTCCCAGTAGAATTGACAGAAGAAATCGCTGAAGAAGCTGGAATGACAGTCGATCGTGACGGTTTTGAAGCAGCTATGAAGGAACAACAAGAACGGGCGCGTGCATCGGCTGTCAAAGGTGGATCTATGGGGATGCAAAATGAAACCCTTCAAAACATTACAGTTGAAAGTAGCTTCAACTACAATGCCAGCCAATTGCCTTCTAAGTTGGTGGCTATCGTAGCGGACAATGCAGAAGTAGAGGCTGTATCAGAAGGGACTGTATCATTGATCTTTGCAGAAACTCCATTCTACGCTGAAATGGGTGGACAAGTTGCGGACCATGGTCAAATTTTGGATGCTGCAGGAAACGTCGTAGCGACAGTGACAGATGTTCAAAAAGCACCAAATGGACAGCCACTCCATACCGTTGAAGTTCTTGCTCCTCTTGCCTTGAACCAAGAATACACCTTGTCTATCGATACCAATCGTCGTCATCGTGTCATGAAGAACCACACTGCGACTCACTTGCTCCATGCGGCTCTTCACAATATCCTTGGTAACCACGCAACCCAAGCGGGATCTCTCAATGAAGTAGAATTCCTTCGCTTTGACTTCACTCACTTCCAAGCCGTAACTCCTGAAGAATTGCGAGCTATTGAACAACAAGTCAATGAAAAGATTTGGGAAGCGATCGCAGTCGAAACGATTGAAACAGATATCGATACTGCTAAAGAAATGGGAGCCATGGCCCTCTTTGGTGAGAAATACGGTAAGGAAGTCCGTGTTGTAACGATCGGTGACTACTCCGTTGAACTCTGTGGTGGTACCCACGTAGGCAATACTTCTGAAATTGGTCTCTTCAAGATTGTCAAAGAAGAAGGGATCGGATCAGGAACTCGTCGTATCTTGGCAGTGACCGGTAAGGAAGCCTTTGAAGCTTATCGTGAACAAGAAGACGCTCTGAAAGCAGTAGCAGCAACCTTGAAAGCTCCTCAACTCAAAGAAGTACCTCATAAGGTTGAAGGACTTCAAGAACAACTCCGTCAATTGCAAAAAGAAAATGCAGAATTGAAGGAAAAAGCAGCAGCAGCGGCAGCAGGCGATGTCTTCAAGAATGTTCAAGAAGCAAACGGACACCGTTATATTGCTAGCCAAGTTTCTGTATCAGATGCAGGTGCCCTTCGTACCTTTGCGGATAACTGGAAACAAAAAGATTACTCTGATGTGCTTGTTCTTGTCGCAGCCATCGGTGACAAGGTCAATGTCCTTGTAGCCAGCAAGACAAAAGATGTTCATGCAGGTAATGTGATCAAAGAATTGGCTCCAATCGTCGATGGACGTGGTGGTGGTAAACCAGACATGGCCATGGCAGGAGGAAGCAACCAAGCGAAAATCCAAGAATTGTTGGATGCTGTAGCAGGTAAATTGTAATAATCGGAGAGGTTGGATGTTTGTCCAACCTCTTTTTTCAAAAAAAGCAGATCCAATTAGAAAAAGATTGCAACAAAAAAACCTTTCCGTCTGGAAAGGTTTCAGATTGAAGATAAAGTCTTCTGAAAAACTTTCCTTAGGTGAGTACGGACGTCAGCGAACTTCTACGAAGTTCCATGACTAATTCTTGAGACTAAGGTCTCAAGAATTCCGAGTGTCTGAGACTACTATGTCTCAGACACTTTTCTCACGGCGGAAAGTTTTTAATCTTTAAAAAATAAAAGTCATTTTTTGAAAATCATCTATCTGTTTTATGTAAAACAATAG
>OKWN01000303.1_pt1 | contig 27458 bp, 24 predicted proteins | sample 1607151 | NCBI WGS metagenome assembly OKWN01 (sample SAMN07501046, study PRJEB24779) | human gut metagenome | isolation source: stool | host: human infant | place: USA: Pittsburgh, PA | reverse complement strand
AAATTGTTCCTGCTGTAGCTAATGCCGTTCCAACTAATATAGCTATCACAATTCTAGGTAATCTTAATTTGAAAATAGCAATCTCATGGGCCTTAGACCCTTCCCTATAAAAGTTTTTATCACATCTAAAGGCTATATTAATAAAGAACCCATATTTAAACTAACTAGGAAAGTTATTAATATTAAAGTGATTAATATTCCTGTAACTAATAAAAATTTCTTATTCTTCATAACTTATTAACCTTCCTTTCTGACAAGATAAATAAATATTGGAACTCCAAATAGTGCTGTTAAAGATCCCATTGGTGTCTCATAAGGCTGGTTAATCATTCTAGCCATAATATCACTATATACTAATAAAACAGAACCAAATACCATGGATAATGGTATTATATATTTGTAATCTGCTCCTATGACTCCTCTGACTATTTGAGGTACTATAAGTCCTACAAATACTATATTTCCAGCTACTGAAACTGATACTCCAGTAAGTGCTATTACTATTATTAAGGAAATAAATCTTACTAAGTTTGTTCTTTGCCCTAAACCTATAGCAACTTCTTCACCTAAACTTAAAATTGTTATTTTAGGTGCCATTATCATAGCTGCTACTAAACCTATTCCACCTATTATTAAAAGTAGATTAACTCCTTGCCATTTAGTAGATGTTAATCCTCCAGCTATCCAAAAACTTAATTCTTGCGACAAATTAAAATACATTGAAATCCCCATTGCTAAAGAAATTAATAAAGTTCCCATGGCAGTTCCAGCTAACGCTAATTTTACTGGATCTACTTTTCTAATACCTCTTGAACTTATAAAGTAAACAAATAATCCACTTATACTCGCTCCTAAAAAAGCAAATATCATACGCGAAAAGCTTCCAAGAACTAAGTTTGGATTAATTCTTCATAAAACTAAAGCTAGTGCTATCATAAATGTAGCCCCTTGGGTAATCCCCATTACTGATGGTTCAGTTATTGGGTTTCTAGTTATACCTTGCATTATTGCTCCCGATACGGATAAAAAACCTCCTACCAATGCAGCCGCTAGAATCCTTGGTATTCTCACATCCCGAATTATTTTTATATTTACATCATTTCCATCGGAAAAAATACTACTGATTATAGTTTGTAAATCTATATTTTTAGCACCAAGAGATATAGATACTGCTATTCCACCTATTAGAAGTACAAGTCCTGATATCATAACTAAAAGTGCTATTTTTTTCTTTTTATATTTGCCCATTACTTCTCCTCCTTTATAAAATTCGCTTCGCTCATAACGCCAATGATATGCCTTTGCTATGCTTCAGGCAAATCCATTGCTTAAAATTCTACTTCGCTCATTGCACTAATAATGCAATCTTGACTCAAATTAAAGTAGGTGAGGAAATTAAATTTTCTCCCCACCTACTTTAAACAGCGTCCTTAACAGACTCTAATATTAATTCTCTTCCTATTGGATTGTAAGCTTGAGAGAAGTATGGACTTGCATCTAAGATTGTTACATTTCCTTCTTTTACTGCTCTAATTTGAGACCAAACTGAGCTAGCTTCTAAATCAGCCTTATCCGCTTCTGTTCCTATTACTATTATATGGTCAGCATCTATTTCTGATAAACCTTCCATAGTAACAGTTGGTAGAGTTATACTATCTTGCTTTGGCATATTAGTTGGTTGTGGTAATTTCATATCTTCTTTTAAAACTGTTCCTATTCCACCTTCACTAAATACCATAAATGATCCTGAACTAGCTAAAACTGTTAAGTAAGTAGTATCTTCACCATTAGCTTCTTTTATTTCCTTACCTAATTTTTCAGCTTTTTCATAGTAAGCATTTAACCAATTTTTTACTTCATATTCTTGTCCAAATAACTTAGCAACATCTGTTAACTTAGCTTCCCAATCATTTGACTTATCTTCTAGCATTACTGTTGGATCTATTTCTTTTAGCTCATCATATATTTCCTCTTGTCTTGGCGCCATTATTATTAAATCTGGTTCAGCTGCAAGTATTGCTTCTATATCCATAGTTTCCATCATTGAGTGACCAACAACTTTTGTATTACCTAATGAATCCTTCATATATGATGGTACATTTTCTGTATCATAAGAATCTACGTTTGCTGTCCCTACTAAAGTATGACCTAGTAATAATAACTCTTCACTACTTCCTGATATATCTACTATTCTTTTTGAATCAGCAGGTATTTCTACTTCTCCTTTTATTGTCTCAACTACTCTTGTATCTGTATATTGTTGCTCTACTTCATTAGATGAACAACCTATTAATCCGAATGTTGTAAGTGCTAATGTTAACACTGATAATTCTTTAATCTTTTTCACGTCAATTTCTCCTTATCGTCTTCCGTATTAATTCTTATTAATCATTACAAATAATAATCATTATCATATTGTGAATTTATTATATCATTTATTTTTCTCAAAAAACATTATATTCGTTGTTATTACTTAGTTTCACGAGTTTTTCATAGATTTAAGAACAGTATAGTTTCCATACATATAAAAAATCCCCTATTTGGGGATTTTATTATACTAATATTTCATATATATCTGATAGTTCCAATTCAGTATTATAATTATTTATATCATATATTTTATAGTTAATATATCCATCATATCTATTTGGAAGTATTATTTTAAAAGTACTCCCTTCACCAACTTCACTTTCAACGCTAATGTATCCACCATGAAGGTCAATTATTGATTTTACTATACTTAAACCAATTCCACTACCTTCATTTTCTCTAGTCAATGACTTATCTGCTTGAACAAATCTTTCAAATATAGCAGCTTTATCACTTTTAGATATGCCTATTCCTTCATCTTTTATATTTATTTCTGCAAAATCATCATTAACATATATATTTACGTAAATATTTTTATTTTCTGGAGTAAATTTTATTGCATTTGAAAGTAAATTTAGCAATACTCTTTCCATCATAGATGGATCGCACTTTGTTATAAACTCTTCTTCATTTGTATCAAACTGTATATTTATTGACTTTAAATGAGCATAATTTACAACAGATAAAGTTACATCTTCTACTATAGAAATTAGATTATAATAATCGAACTTACCTTTTAATATTCCCGTTTCAATTTTTGATATATCAACAACATTATTAATTAGTCTTAACATTCTTTTACAATTTACATGTAAAGTTCTTTTATATTTTGCATATACTTCTCTGAAGTCTTTCTCTGATTTTAATAGTGAAATATCTAAAAGCTGTATAGTGGAATAAAAAATATTAATTGGTGTCCTAAGTTCATGAGAAATATTAGACATAAATTCAGTTTTTTCTTTATTATATACCTTCATTTTCTCTAATTCTAATTCTTTATTTATTACCTGTGATATATCCAAATAAGTTACAGCATACTCTTTTTTATCACCTAAAGTTTCTATAACTTGAAGAGAGCAATCAATGGACATATTTCCATCTAAATTTTTAATTATCCCTCTCCATACTCCTTTAGTATTTAAGCTTTCCATAATTTCATTCTTATTATCTATACGACTCCTTGACAATGAAAAATATAACTTTAATCTTTTCGCATCCTCTGGTGAATATATTTCATAATATTCCATAAACTTCTTATTCCCGTATAGTATATCTCCATCTTCATTACAAATACACATAAAACTATGTTTATTATTATCTGCTAGATTATAAAAGAGACTTAAATTGTCATTTAGTATTTTAGTTCTATTTATATATAAATATAACTCGATAAAAGAACCTGCAATAACTATTAAAAATATTGTATATGTAATAGACACTGATGTTAACTTTACATAAAATGATGTGGTATTAACTGCATGTACAGCATAAATTGCTTTAATAGCTAACATAAAAATACTAGAAGCCAATACTACAAATATATATTCTTTTTCTTTTATACCTAAAATAAATAGTCTTATAGCTGATATGAGATAAATTGCCATTAAAAAATAGTTATATATTATAAAAAAGTCTGTACTGTGGAAAGATTGAAAAAAATTAATATTTTTTTCTACCACATCAAATACTATAGTGTATAAAATTACAAATAATATTGATATTTTCTTATTCTTTACAATGAGTGTCTGTATTTTACTTTTAGGAATTATTGCTATTATTAATAAAATCATCCTAAAGATAGATGCAGATACAGTAATATAACTAAATAAAGTATATTCTTCATAATAAAAACTAAGAAAATCTATCTGTCCAAATGCTATTCCTACAGATAATCCTAAATACATTAAAGCAATAATAAAAATGCTATCTTTTTTTAATCTATTATAAGAAATTAAACAACTGCCAAAAGCTAATAAAGATAGTATAGAGCTAAAACTTCTTATAAAAAATAAAGTCGACTCTAAGTAGGATTTTTCCGCTCCTATCTTTGAAAATATATTAAAAATGTAAATACAAGAAATTAATAATATAAAAAATATTATTATCTCAAATATTTTTTTTTCTTTTTCTATTAAATTTTTATCACTTATGATATTGTTAATCATAAATTTAATCCCCCTCCATACTATATAATCTATATATAAATCTTTGTTTCACTATTTTTGATAATATTATACAAATTATATAGTATCAAATTTTCATTAATAAATATAGCATTTATACAAATATGAGCGTTTAAAAATCCTAGTTATTTTTTCAAACTAAGATTTTTTATTATTCAATAAAAATATATTTATTTCTTCCATATTGTTTAGCTTCATAAAGAGCTTCATCTGCTTTTTTTATATAATCTTCATATTCTTTTGTTGTACCTATATGAGCTGTTGTTATACCCATGCTTAGTGTCAACCTATCGCTAACAGAAGAAAATTCGTGTTTAATATTTAAATGGTATATATTTTGCATTATATTATTAGCATTTTTCATTGCTTCTTTTTTATCTTTGTTTAACATTATAACTATAAATTCTTCACCACCATATCTTGCCACAAAATCACCTTTTTCACAAGAAGCGTTAATATATGATGCAACTAACATTAATACTTCATCTCCCTTTAAGTGACCATAATTATCATTATATAGTTTGAAAAAATCTATATCTATCATCATAAATGATATTGGCATTTTTGTTTCTTTATATAAAACCCAATTCCACGCCAAAAACTCATCTAATGCCCTTCTGTTTGCCATATTTGTCAAAGGATCTGTTACACTTAAGTTTTTAAACAATTTATTAAATCTATTTATTTCCTTATTTCTTTTATAAATATTAAAACTAAAAAAGGAAATTATTGTACATTCTACTCCTAATATGGTAAAAATATTTTGTCCCTTTTACCTATCTGTTCTAATTCAGATATTTTCTCTAAATTCTTTTTATTTTCAAATTGATTATATATATATTGAGAATATTCTTTATCTTTATCATTAAATAAATTTGACTTTAGTTCATTATTTTTTTCCAAATATTTAATTGTATTTTCATAATCTCCTAGTCCTTTATAATCTAAGTATATCTTATTATAGTCTTCTTCTAAATATGTTAAACCCCTTGTCTTGACTATATCTTCTGCTTCTTTATGATATTTTAATGCTAAACTATAATTTCCTAATTCGTAATATGCATCTCCATATTCCTCTAGTAGTTTTACATCAAAATCATAAAAACTAAATTCATCACATTTTTCATATCTTTTTTTTGATGTATCAAGTAATTTTATAGCTTCATTTACATTGCCTAGTTGAGTTTGTAAATCTGCCTTATTTCCATACGTATATGTAATACAATCTTCTTTATAAACTCCATTTTTTTGTTTTAAAATTTCTTCTTCTAGTTCTTTAAAACTATCCTTAGCTTTATCAAATTCTTCTAATTTAATATATGCTTCACATATATTCATCAGTGAGTAGCTTTTAATTTTAGCATCTTCATATTCATCTTCTAGGTTATAAGATAGTACTCTAGATAAATATACTAAGGCTTCTTCATAGTTTCCAGAGTATAAATAATCTATGCCTAAATCAGTAGATATAATTGCAATTTTTTCTTTTAAATTTTTAAAATCTACTATATTTAATGCCTCTAACTTAGCATCTATACTTTCTATAAACTTATCATCAGACCAATAAGTTCTTCCTAAATTAAAGTATACTTCTTCAATTTCTTCATAATTTATTTCTTTTGCTAACTCCAACGCTTCTGTTAATATTTGCACTGATTCATTACTACCATCCGGAATACAATAAATATCATATCCTCTTTTTACACCATACTTCACTGCTTCTTCTTTTTTATTATATTTAAAAGCTATTTCTTTTAATTTTTCAAAAGATTCACTTGATTTCTCGTATTCATTTTCATACAAATACATTCTACTTAATTCATAATATACTTGTGTTTTAATCTTAATATTTTTTATACTATTAATGTTATCTATTGCTTTATTATACAATCTTATAGCTTCTTTATTATTTTTTTCCAATGAATTTAAAAAACCTAAAATATAATAACATTCTGATAAAATTTTTTTATCTTTACATTTATTTATTGTTTTATTTACTTTTCTTTTTATTTCATCTTTTTCTTCATCACTAAAATCTCGAATATTATAATCTAAAACATATTTAATTATTTTGCTATAAGTCATTTTATCATTATTTACTTCATTTATGTTTTTATTATAAACCACACAATAAATAATCCCCAAGACTATAGTTATAAAAATTCCAATTACTAAAATAAGTTTTGTGTATTTCTTCATTCTACCCCCATAGTTATTATTCATCGCCCTAAATTGAGATTACTTTTACATGTGATCTTTCAATAATATTTGTAGATTCTATATCTGATACCCCTGGCAAGAGTATAACAAATTCATCTCCACCCCAACTAAACTTTTTACATATCCAAGTTCATCTATAATGAGTGTTTTAGTTGTCTCAAAAATTCTTTCACCAACTATTTCTTCTATATATAGTTGTTGTTTTTTTGAAATAACAATTTGATAATGTTCATAAGCTACATCCTCCTTCTGTGTTGTTCATATTAATGTAAATATACATACGTATTCTTTCCTTTAGCTTTTGCTTCATATAAAGCCTTATCTGCTTTTTGTATGTACTCATCATAATTTTTATTGGTTCCTATATAAGCTGTAGTGATACCCATACTAAGAGTTATTCTATCGCTAATTTTAGAATATTCATGAGTAATGTTAATATCATAGATATTTTTTCTTATTCTTTCTGCTAAATTTATTGAATCATTTTTATCTGTATTTAACATTATTACGATAAACTCTTCTCCGCCATACCTTGCTACAAAGTCTACATTTCGACATGAGTTTTTGATTCCCATAGCCACCATTTCAAGGACTTTGTCTCCTTTTAGGTGTCCATAATTATCATTATATAGTTTAAAAAAATCTAAATCGATCATCATAAAAGATATTGGCATCTTAGTTTTTTTATATAAATCCCAATTACCTGCCAAAAATTCATCTAGTGCTCTTCTATTCTGCACCTTTGTCACTGCATCAGTTACACTCAATTTTTTAAATAATTTATTCAATCTATTTATCTCTTTGTTTTGGTTATATATAAAATAAAGAAATATACTAATGATAATTATTGCACTACTAAGAACAGCAAACAACAATAACATTTTATTTCTAGATTCTTCTAATAGAGATATTTTCTCTAAGTTTTTTTCACTTTCAAATTCATTTATCAAATATTGAGAGTACTGTCTGTTTTTATCCTTTGATAATTCAGTTTTTAATTCTATATTCTTTTCTAGGTATAATATGGTATTGTCATAATCTCCCATACCTTTATAATCTAAATAAATCTTTTCATTATATATTTGTTCTAGATAAGATAAATCTCTTTCTATTACCAACTTTTCACCTTTTTTATGATTCTCTAATGCTTTTTCATAATTATTTAATTTGTAATATGCATCTCCATACTCTTCACATAGTCTTGCATCAAAATAATAAAAATTAAAGTTATTTCTTTTTTTGTATCTAGAGTTAGCCAGATTAAGCAACTTTATAGATTCTAAAGGATTCCCTAATTCTGTCTGTAAGTCTGCCTTATTTATATAAGCAATAGTAATGAAATCTTCTTTATTCATTCCATCCTCAATATTTTTTATATTATTGTCTAAGATTTCAATACTTTCTTTTGCACTATCATAATCTTCTAATTTTATATAACATTCAATAAGATTTAGTAAGGCATAACTTTTTATAATGGGCCATTTGCTTTCATCTTTTAATTTGTAAGATAAAACATGAGATAAATAAGTTTCTGCTTCATCATAATTACCAGAATAAAGATAATTTACTCCTATATCTATAGATATATTGGCCATTTTACTTTTAATATTTTTACCTCTTGCAATGCTTAGAGCCTCAAGTTTAGTGTTAATGCTTTCTACTAATCTATCCTCTTACCAATATGCTCGTCCTAGTTCAAAATAAACATCTTCGATATTGTCATAATTTATTTCCTTTGCTAATTCTAAAGCATCTTCTAGTATTTCCACTGCCTTGTTCTTTCCCTCTGCATAAAAAGAAATATCATGTGCTCTTAACAATGAGTATTTAACAATATCTTCTTTTTTCCCCTCATTTATACCTAATTCTTTTAAATCTTTAAATGCTTCTTCCGACTTAGTAAACTGTGATTCATTTAAATATTCTCTACTTAGCTCAAAATATGCTTTCATTCCACTTATCTCTGTAGAATTCTCTTTTAAAGTTTTTTTTCTATCACCTATAAAATATATACTCGTTCCAAATATTATTACTATTATTGAAAATAATAATATAAGCTTTTTTTCCTTTTCCATTTTCCCCCCACATTTAATTATTCATTAATGCCAAAACTTTATGCTAAGACCATTACGTTTATATTATCTATAAGATTTACTATGTCTGGATCAAATTGTGTTCCCGGACATCTTTTTAAAGCTCAAGATTATACTTATTACCATTTTATCCAATTATAAATTATTTCTTGAATTTTTAATACAATCATGTTTATTGTAACATCTTTCCATTTATATAGTTGTAAGTTAATGATTTTTTACATATTTTTAAAATTATATTTAACTTTTTTCTTTCCAATAAAAAAGCCTCAAAATAGAGATTCTTATTCTCTAAATTTCAAGGCTTTTTCTACATTATTTTATATTCTTTTTCATTGTAATTAATATGTATTACATGACCATAATCTAACCTTATATTTGTTATTTCATCTATAGGTATATTTGCAATAAAACACATCATGGATTTTATAATACCGCTATGACAAATTATAACAATATTATCATTATAATTTGCTTTACTTAGTTTTTTAAGTATACATTTTGACCTTTCATAGCATTCTTGGAATGTTTCTCCATGTTTAATTCTAAACGTTGATATATTTTTTCCTCTATTTTTATATTCTTTGGCATATTTTTCTTTAATATATTCAAAAGATTTATTCTCCCACATCCCCATATTAATTTCCACAAGTTCATTTTCTATATAATAAGGTACATTTAAAATTGTGGATACAATTTCTGCAGATTTTTTACACCTTTTTAAATTACTAGTATATATTTTACTAATATTTTTATCCTTTAAAAATCTACCAACTGACTCAGCTTGTTTAATGCCTTTTTCATTCAAATTAATATCTGTTATTCCTATACATTTTTTTATATTATCTTCCCAATATAACTCTCCATGCCTAACTAAATAAATATTCATATCTCATCCTTCTAACTAAATAGAAATAATTTTTCTCTTTCCTTTATATAAATTAATATACTCATCTGTATATATTAGAGTTATGTGTATTTTTAATATTCCCATCTCATAAGATTTTTTAATTCTTGGATTATTTAATAATAAATTCTTTATTTCTATTTTTAAGCCTTTATTATCATAATATGAAATTTTTTTATCATCTTGGAAAAATGCTATCTGTAATTTTAACTCATAATACTCCTCATTATTTTCCACATCTACTTTATAATTAATAAGGTTATCTAATTTAAATAAAATATTATCTATGGAGTTAATATTTATATACAAGTTTTTACCTATATGTGCTCTATCATCCATCCTATATCTTATTTTATCAAGTCTTTTTAGTACACTATCGCAACTACAACTTTCTTTTACAAAAGATGATATATCTCCCGTAGCATATCTTATAAGAGGCATTGCTTTTCTCGTTAAAGTAGTGATTAAAATTTCTCCACTTTCTCCACATTTCATATTTTCTTTTGTCACAGGATTTACAATTTCAATTAATAAATCATTTTCTCTAATGTGCATTCCTTTATGGTAATCGCAGTCAACTGCACCTCCAAGTCCAGTTTCTGTCATACCGAAATGATTAAATACTTCACAATTATAAACATTCTTTATTTCTTCGATAAATGTATTATTTACCATATCCGCACTTAACAAAATACTTTTAATTTTTATTGGTAAATTTTGTTTTTTTATATATCTTCCCAAAGCTAAAATTTCTACAGGCATACCTACAATCGAATTTACATGCTTACTTATTATAATGTCTGTAGTTTTCTTAAAAGAAGATAAACTACCGTTCATTACAGGTTTAACCTGCATAATTTCTAAAGACTGTTTTATTAAATCCCCTACACTATTTTCTCTTTCAAAAGGAAGCATAATCATCATTACATCGTTTTTTTCAACAAGAAAGCTAAGTCCTTTTGTAAAAAAATCTACTGTAAGATTTTGGTCTTCCTCAGTAAAATAAATTCTTTTATATTTACCCATAGTTCCAGATGTATCTAATGAAACTATTCTGCTTATCTCGCTTTGATTAACACATACCATTTTATTTCCATTTGCAATTATATCTTCTTTATTGATAATTGGTATTTTATATAACTCTTCTAAAGAATTTATTTCATCTAAGTTTTTATATAGTTCTTTGTAAAAAGGTGAGTTTTCTTTCACATATTTAATTAAATTATTTAATTCATTTAATTGATATTTTTCTAGTTCATCTCTACTTAATTTATTATTTACTTTAATTTTTTCAGATATCCAATTATCTAATCTCATACTTATCTCCTGTATAAACTTTTATTATCTATATTTGTTAAGTTATATGCACAAAAAGGTATCAGTTTCATGTCTTCACTTACTACATGTATATAACATTGTTTTAACCTATCTAAATCCACATTCCACACATCCTGGAATAACATGGCAGATATGGCTAAGGTATAATTATCAAATCTATCTAGGAAGTCATCCAAAGATTTTGTAAAGTTATTTCTAGCATCTTTTTTATTTGAGGATTTTTTTACTGCTGACCATTGCTTTGCCACAAATTCTCTAGATTGCTTAGAAGAAGTTGGCTTACAACAACAATTACTTTTACTTCCTAAAGGTTTTAGACTTTTATCTTCATTTACTAAGAAGTTTCCATGGAAAGAACAGTATGAATTCTCTGCTCCTCCTCCCATAAAGTTTTCTATTTTCATCTTACCCTTCATTTGTTCTTCTATTTCATTTAACATTTTCGGTATGGTTATTCTATAGTTTTCATCTCTATTTTCATATCTTCCAAAGAAACTTACTGGTTGAAAATGAACTCCCCTCACGTCAGGCATATTATCTATGGCAAAATTTATAATTTTGCCTATTTGATTAACATTTATATCTTTCATTATGGTAGGAACAAGAACTACTCCTACTCCAGCCTTTTTACAATTTTCTATGGCTTTTAATTTTACTCTAAGTAGTTTTTTACCTCTAAGCTTAGAGTATACGTCATCACTAAGACCATCAAATTGTAGAAATACTGTATTTAAACCAGCTTTGCTTAAAGCCTTTATATAGTTTTCATCTTCTCCAATTCTAATACCATTAGTATTAAGTTGAAAAAACGTAAACCCTTTTTCTTTTCCAATTTTAATTATCTCATCTAAATCATCCCTAAGAGTTGGTTCTCCTCCTGATAGTTGAATATTATAAGGGCCTCCACACTTCATTAGATAATCGTAGTATTCACTAACTCTTTCTATACTTATATCTTTTTTCATATTTTCATTTGAAGAGGCAAAACAAATAGGACATTTTAAATTACATCTATTTGTTATTTCAAGAAGAACACAACAAGTTTCCTGTCTATGTTCACTACAAATTCCACAATCATATGGACATCCTTTATTTGCTTCGCTACTTACCACATTAGGAGTTTTAAATTTTTCCACATCGCTCCAAGCTTCATAACCTTTGCCTTCCCAGATTAATGTTTTAAAAAAACCATGCTCTTCACAAGTTTTTTCCAAATATACTCCATCTTCATATTCTACTTTTTGTCCTACTATTTTTTTTAAACAATAAGGACATAAACTCTCCACTTGATTTAATATTTTTCCCATAGCTTCCCCCCAGTAATATTGACTATCTACAAAACTTCATTCAAAAATTTTTCAAATGATTCTTTTCTTTCTTCCCATATATCATCTGGAAAACTCACTCTTATGATTTTAGAGTTAATAACTCCCTTTATCTTATTTTTATTTTCACAATTAATCATAAAAATTGGTCGCCTAAAATTTTTAATTTCTATTTCACCTAAGTTTTGTAACTTTTTAAGAAGTTCTTCATTTACTTCCACATTTAATTTGTACTCGTAACTTTGACTGTTTTTAAAACAATTATCAACTTTTTGTACTTTAAATTTATCCATCTATTATGTCCTTTATGGAATTAATAAAATAGTCTACTTCCTCTTCTGTAGTAAACCTTGATAAACTAATTCTAACTGTTCCACTTGGTGATGTTCTTAAGCATTTATGAATTAAAGGCGCGCAATGAAGTCCACTTCTGCATATAATATCAAAACTCATTTGAAGTATTTCTCCCACTTCATTTACACTATAATTTGCCATAGTAAATGAAATTACAGGAGTTGTTTCACCTCTTACATCTATCACATTAACATTCATTTTTTTCAATTCTTTTTTTATTTTATTTACTAAATAATCTATCTTATTCTTATTAATAGGATTTTCAAATGCCCATCTTAGAGCTTCCTCTAACCCTTTAAATGATGTATCATTTGGTGTTCCAGCTTCTAACCTTAAAGGCATTTCTTCTGGCATAGTATCTTCATCACTATATATGCCTGTTCCTCCTTGCAATATAGGGTTTAACTTAATTTTTGAAGATACATAAAGCCCACCTGTTCCCTGAGGTCCAAGTAAGTATTTATGTCCAGTAAATGCCACCATATCTATATCCCATTTTTGCGGAAATACATCTATTAGACCTAGACTTTGAGATGCATCTAAAAGCACTACACAATTATATTTTTTTGCAATATTTGCTAGCTTTTGTGCATCATTAACTGCTCCTGTTACGTTAGATGCATGAGTAAATACAACCATTCTAGGCTTTATTTCCTTGATTTTTTCTTCCCATAATTTAGGATCTATTCTTCCTTCTTCATTTACATCAATTATCTCATATTCAATAACTTTCTTCTTTTGAAGATAATGTAAGGGTCTTAATACTGAATTGTGCTCTGCTGCAGTAGTCAAAACCTTGTCCCCATTATTAAATTCAAATCCTTGAATAGCTAAGTTAAGTCCAAAGGTAGCATTATTCCCATATACAATGTTATTAGGATTATCTACTTTAAGTAGTTTTGCTAATAAATCTTTACAATTATAATTTTCCTCTTCATCAAATCCACTTCTATGAGCGCTACATGGTAACTCATCTAAGGATTTTTTTAGAGCATTTGAGACACATTGTGGTTTAGGCCATGATGTGGCACCATTATTTAAATAAATCATCCTTATACCCCCTCCATTTATTCTCCAATTTCTCATACTCATTTCTTCCAATTATAGAAATAATGTTGGATTTTATCTTAAGGGTTGTTTTATATTTTTTCATTATATTTGCTTGAATTTCTTCATTGTCGTTATATTTATTTAGTTTCTCTTGAAATCTTTTATTTAAATCTACAAATTCATCTTCTACTACTAGTTTATCACCATAATATAATATAGTATTTTCATTTATTACATCTTCCATTTCATTTTTAAGCTTCATATGACTTCTAACAATATAAGCTATTTTGTCATAACCTAAACTTTCTAATAAGTCAGCCCCTAAATCTGCGTGATTCTTTTCTTGTCTTTTTATATCATGTAAAATAGAAGCTGATTTAATTAAGTCTATATTTATAATCTTTTTATTTTTATTAATTGAATTACTTAGATCTTCGCATATCTCTTTTACTTTTTTACCATGATTAATTATGGAATTAGGTACATGGAAATAAGATAATAAATAAATACATTCTTCTAGAGATAAAATCTGCCTATTTTCAAAATCATGTTTAACTTTATAGAACTCTTCTTTATAATCCATATCACATAATATAAATTTATCGGGTGTATCTATTTTCTTAGAGCATTCTTCAAAATATTCCATTCCACCTTTTAAACCATTCTTACCATTATAATTTAATAAGTAATCAAAACATATGGAGCTTATAATAGGTGGATGACCCATTACATCTTTATACACTGGATATACAATTTTACTTTTATCTTTATAAATTTCTTTAACTAATAAGTCTATGGTGTATTTAGATACGAAACCAACATCTCCAGGTAAAAATGTAACTGCATCACAATTATCTTTAATTTTTTCTAATCCAAGCTTAAAAGAATCATACATAAAGGTGTTGTTATAGTCATTATTGTAAATAATGTTTACATTCTCATTCTTTACACATCTTTCTATATCTTTAGCTCTATAACCTACAACAATATTTATATCCTCTATTCCACTTTTTCTCAAACTATTAATTGTATTTATAATAAGTGGCTTGTTTTCTATTTCCATTAAAGGTTTAAAATCATTCATTCTAGATGATAAACCTGCTGCAACAATCAAACCACTTATCTTCATTTTTCCATTCTTCTTTCTTTTGCGCTTCTTTCATTTATAAGTTCTGCCGCAATACTAACTGCAATTTCACCAGGAGTTTTTGCATCTAGCTTTATTCCTATTGGCGAATGTACTCTTTTAAGATCATTCTCTGTAAATCCGTCTGCTTTAAGCTTTTCATATGTCATATTAATCTTAGATTGGCTACCAATCATTCCTATATAGTAAGCATCTGTTTTTAATGCCCAATTAAGCACGTTATAGTCATATAAATGTCCTCTAGTTATTATCAAAATATAACTATCATCATCTATACCTAAATCACCAATTTCTTCTAATGTATCTAATACTATAGTATGTGAATTTGGAAATCTATCTTTATTTGCAAATTCATTTCTATCATCTAAAACTATGGTTTCAAATTCTATTATATCTAGAATTGCTGCTGTTTCTTTAGATACATGTCCAGCTCCAAATATATAAGCTTTTCCCATAGTATGAACTTTTTGCATAATAAACCTTTCGTCATCAATTGCATCTGAGTGGATACTCAATCTTTCTATACCATTAGATAATTTACTTTTAATTAATTGACTTCCTGTATATTCTCCAGTTAGCTTATTTTCATCATCAACAAATATCATCTCTTTTTTATTTTCTTTTAAAACTGTAACTATCCATCCTTTTTTATGATTTTTTACAGCTTCTGTTGCCTCTTTCATAATTAGTAGATTATTTTCATCCTCATAATCCATATAGTTTATAAGTATTTCTCCATTTCCTCCACAAACCATTTCTGATTTATATGCATCTTTACTATCTAAATTAAATTCGTAAACAAATGATTTTTTATTCTTAATTGAATTCACACCATTTTCAATACAAGAGGCTTCCATCTTACCTCCTCCTACAGTACCAAATATTGTGCCATCTTCTCTTATTATCATTTGGGTACCTTTTGCTCTAGGTGTAGAACCAGTGCTGCTCACTATACTCGCCAAAACAAAACTCTTTTTATCTTTTAAAATCCTTAACCCCTCTTCATATATGTTCATTAACTCGTCTCCCCTTATTAATTACAGTTCATAACCATATTTATTAAGTATTTCAACTATCTTTTCAAAAGTATTTAGTACTAAATTAGGACAAGTTTTTGATTTATTATTAAAATCTCCATCTAATATATCTCCACAGTTTATTCCCTTATTATCACTGCCTTCATTTTCAAACCACTCTATCAATTCTCTTATCATGATGCTTAGATTTTCATCTTCTATTTCATCATCTTCACCTTTTGATGCAAAATAACCTAAAATACATACCCCTCCAGTAAGAGCACCACATATTTTTTGATTAAAACCTAATCCTCCTATTAATCCTCCCATAGACCTGATTAAATCAGGATTTTCTTTACCTTCTAAATCTAAAATTATTTTCATTAATATTTGACTACAATAATATCCTTTAGATGACAGTTCCACCATTTCCATATATAACTCATCCATAACATCAATCCCTCTTTTTAAGTATAACTAAAAAATATCCTGTTTCCTTTTTAAATATATCGTTATTTATTTTATTATTTTGATTTCCTCTAAGTAACCCTGATAACTCTCCATATTCCCACAGAACCATTCCTAAATAATTCTTCCATTCTCTAGATTTATCTTGAAAATTAATAACTTGAAAATTCAAGTCTCCAAACAATTTATTCCAATAATTAAGAGTATATATATCATCATATATGCCTGTTTGCTTAAAGAAAAAATCACTTAGCAAAATTATGCCGTTTTTTTTCAAAAGTTTTCTACAATCGCCTAATATTTTTTCTGAATTTTTCATCACTGATAAACTACATTCAAATAGAATTAAATCAAAATAATTATTGGGAAAGTCAAGATTATTAGCATCCATTACTTTTATATTTATATCTTTATATCTTTCCTTACCTAAATTAATTATCTCTTCAGAAGAGTCGATTCCCGTTGCATCGAATCCCTTTTCAGATAAATAGTTAACTGAATATCCACTTCCACAGCCTATATCTAGTACTTTAACATCCTCATCTATTTTGTACATTTCAATTATTTCATTTACAAGATTTAGACCCCCTAAGCTAAATATGTCTCTCTTATTAATCATTTATCTTCTAAAGCCTTTTCTACTCTTAGCATTTTTGAGTATACTAGACTCTCGTCTATAAATACATTATTGCATTTAGGACATTTTGGTAGCTCAACAGGAAAACTACTTCCTAAATATTCTAAAGTCACTTGACCTCTTTCAAGAGGCTCATTACACTTGGCACAAATCATTGATCCACTTGAGTAATCATAAAAATCATCATAATTTTCTTTCATTTAATTCACCTCTATTTTCATTCTATGACTATATGCGTTATAAACTAAGTATTTGCCTCCTTCAATGGTATACTCCACCCAAAATGTAACGTTTTTTATTCTATAATAGGCTAAATTATGATTGTTTGATTTGTTAAAGAATTTTTCCTTAGTTTCTTCTGCTTTTTTTATTGTATCTTCAATATCTTTATATAAGATCATTCTATCCTCTAACTTTTCTTTCAAATCATCACTCATAATTAAGTGGATATTATAATTATTAGTCTTATCTTTCTCCTGTGTTAAGTCTAATTTTAGTTGGACTCTATTATATCTTCTTTCAGAAATATTAGGTTTTCTATTTTTCCCATCAAAATTATATATTAATTGCAAAATATGTTTTGATTCTTTATCTTGTGATAAAAAACTATCTCTACAATTTATACAATAAGTCAAATAGTTTAGCTTATTTTCTTTAATTCTTGATAAAACTATATTTTCCTTTAATTCTTTATTAGAAAAACAAGTAAGTCCACCATATCCACAACAAGTAGTTATTTCTTTGTTATAATCTAGCTCTTTTAGATTAAATCCAAGTTTTTTTGCTATTTCTCTCACTTGATCTTGTAACTCATCATCATATCTAACAGTACATGGATCATCTATAGCTATCTCCTCATCATTACCGATAAATCTCAATTGATCATCATCAATATAATCATAAATCATTTTTACTTTTACATTCTCTAAATGAGAATTAAAAATCTTGTAACATGTAGGGCACGCTGTAATAAGAGTAGGATTATTAATTTTCTCTAAACTTTCTTTTATTAATTTTATTTCTTCATAAAATCTTTCTTCTTCTCCAGACCACTTTCCTATTACCCCACAACATCCAAGTATTAATCCCACTTCGTCTTTTAATTTATTATTTAAATCTTTATAAATTACTTTTACTAAGTCAGGCTCCGATGCACATAACTGACAACCTGGGAAAAATACATAATTTGAATTTTCTTTACTTATAACTGTAAAAAATTCATCACTATTACTAAACTCCATATCTTCCATGGCAAATTCAAAAGCTGATGGTGGCATTTTATTTGTCTTTACCATTTGCTTTCTTGCATATTCACAGACCTCTCCTAAATCCAAACCTCCAGGACAAATAGATTTACACTGTCCACAAAGACTGCATGAGTTTATCATCTTATTTGAAGTTCTGTTTCCTAAAGCAATAGATAAGTTATTATAAGCTTCTCTTGCCATTTTTTTAGGATAAGAATTGTAATGTCTTAGAAATTCACAACCTTTTACACATTCAAGACAATTACAATCAATACACCTTTTACCTTCTTTTACAGCTTCTTCTTCTGTGTAATACTGCTTATTACTAGGAATTATTTCATCTTCAATCTCAACTTCTTCTAAGTTAGTATATAGTTTAGTTTGGAAAATACCTTCTTTTTCTCTTCCTTGAGTCATACTACTATGTTGAAAATATCTATCTATTGAGGTAGAAAGTCTTTTCCCTAAACTTATACATTCTACCGCCGAAACATTTTTAGGGCTATAAAAAACCTTATCATTTTCATGTTGTAAAGTTATCATGTTATAAGATAGATAATTTTTGTAAATATTTCCATCAAAAACTAATACATCATAATTATCTTTATATTCATTTAATTTTTCTTCTTCAAAAGAAGAATTAAGATAAATCTTTATTCCCGCACTTTCAATTTTTTGCAAATCTTTTTTTATGATATCTTCTTCTAATATATCCTTGTACGTTTCATATATATTTTTCCCTAAAATATCTTTGTCTTCATATAAATCAACAAAGTACCCCTTGTTTTTTAACTCCAATGCACAACTTAATCCACTTAAACTAGTTCCAAATATTATAACTTTTTCTTTCTTTTTAGGTTTTAACAAAACTCTTGTTTTTACTTCTTTTCCATAATTCATACATGATAGTTCAAGCTGTCTAATATTTATGGAATTACCTAGCTCTTTTCTTTTACATTGACTTTTACATTTTTCTTCACAAACTCTACTTACTATATTTGGAAATACAACTTTTTTTTCATATATTTTTCTGCCTTCAGTAAAATTCCCTTTAGCAACCAATTTACATAATTGTCTTCCGTCTATATGTATAGGACACATGGCACTACACCAGGGATCTTCTTCTTGTATACATTTACTTTCTAGTTCTTTTAATTTATCTTGACTAAGATTATCCATAGTCCATTCTCCTTAAATAATTATATCTATTCTATAAAAAATTCGCTTCGCTTAAGCCACTGCATGGGCGCTCTACTTCATATCTCCAACTGCTTAGCCCGTTGCTCAAATCACAAAGTTGGAAATTATATGTTATCCACAGAGCAGTTAACATATAATTCCCTTCAATATAAAAAAATTTGCTTCATTTGAGACTAAAAAAGGGCTTAAACTCTTGTAAAATATACTTAAAGTTAAGCCCTTTTATTTGACTAAACAAGAGCAACAATTGCAAAATTACTCTTTTTTATTTACTTCTTATTTAACCATTTGCTCCACTTTTTAATCCTTCTAAAGCTTCTTTAACAACGTCTGGAGTTGCTGGTACTCTAGTTATTCTAGCTCCTGTAGCATTAAATATAGCATTTAATATAGCTGGGTGAGGTGCAGCTAGTGGCCCTTCACCTACTCCTGATGCTCCGTAAGGTCCATCAGGTCTCATAGCTTCTTCATAATGTATTTCTAAATCATCTGGTACATCTTCTATTTGAGGTATACCACATTTAACTAATGTAGTATGTTTATTTAAATCTTCAAAGTCTTCACTTAATGCAAGACCTATACCTTGTGCTAATGCTCCATAAACCTGGCCATCAACTACAAGTTTGTTTATTATCTTACCACAGTCAACCATACAAGTGAATTTTTCAACTTTTGTCTTACCAGTTTCCATGTCAACAGCAACTTCTGGCATATTTACAACATACATGTAGTTACTAAATGGTGCACCTTGACCATCTTCATATTGACAGTCAGAACACATAGAAGCAACCCATTTCCCTACAACTTTAGTTGGTAAACCTTCAGCTACCATTTCGTCGTAAGTACGATAAGTTCCATCACCTTTATCTAATGCTTTTAATAAGTTTTCAGCAGCTATTCTTGTAGCATTACCTGTAACAACGTTTGATCTACTTCCACCAGCAGGACCACTATTTGGAGTTTGACGCATATCACATAATACTAGTTTAATATCTTCTGGCTTGTATCCAGCTTTCTTTAAAGTTGCATGAGCCATAGTTAATGTACCTATATCAGCACCTTGACCATGATCTTCCCAAGAGTTGTATATAGTTACACCTTTTGGAGTTATTTCAGCATAAGCTTCAGATGAGTCAGCACCATCTAGACCACATCCGTAAACACCTATTGATATACCTACACCACGTTTAACTTTATCTGTAGAGTTTTCTTTAACTCTTACTTTAGCCTCTTCATATAATGGTCTTAATTTGTCCATCATAGGTACTATTGAGAATACTTCTGGAGTTTGACCAGTTGGAGTTGTATCTCCTGGTCTATAAGCATTTATATATCTTAATTCAAATGGATCCATTCCCATTTTATCTGCTAATACATCTATAGCAGTGTCAGTTCCCATGAAACTTTGTGGAGCACCATATCCTCTGAATGCACTACCCCAAGCATGGTTAGTACATACAGTATAAGAAGTATTTCTTATATTTGGTATTCCATAACCTGCACCTACGAATTGAGTAAGACGCATAGTTAATAAATCACCGAATTCTGAATATGGACCATGATCTATATAGTTTTCACCTTCAAGAGCAAGTATTTTACCATTTTCATCTGCTCCAAGTTTTATTTTCAAAAATGCTGGAGATCTCTTACCTGTATAAGTTATATTTTGATATTGGTTATAGTTTAATGAAACTGGTCTTCCAGTTGCTAAACAGCATACACCAAGTATTGATTCCATAGTTGGAGAGAATTTATATCCGAAAGTTCCTCCAGTTGGATTTTGTACTAAGAAACATTTTTCAGGATCAACACCTATACCATTACAAATCATTGCATGATGTAAATGAATTCCTATACTCTTAGAATTTATAATTAAGTTTCCATCTTCGTCCATATACGCTTGCCCTACATCTGGCTCTAATGGTAAATGTGGTTGACGGCTACAATAAGATTCTACCTCAACAACATTTGGAAGACTTTCCATTAATGGAGCTGTATCTTCACCTTTTTTACAATCTGTTTTAAAGTAAACATTAGGAGTTCCTGGATGTATTTCTATAGCATCTTCAGCCATTGCTTCTGGAGCACTCATATAAGCTGGAAGTACTTCTAAATCTACTTTAACTTTTTTAGCTGCTTCTCTTGCTATTGCTTCTGACTCAGCAGCAACTACAGCTATCGCATCACCATATTGGAATACTTTTTCATCACAAAGAATTGGTCTATCCCATCCATCGCCTTTATTACCAGCTGGGAAAAATACTAGTCCATTTATTCTATTATTACCTATTACATCTTTAGCTGTTATTACTTTATGAACACCTGGCATTTTTTCAGCTTCTGATGCATCTATACCTTTAATATTTGCATGTGAAACTTCAGCTTGCACTAGAGCTAAACTTAAAGTACCTTCTGGCATTTGTAAGTTTATATCTGCACCAAAGTCCCAAGTACCAGTTACCTTAGCTTTAGCAGATGGTCTTACATATTTTGTACCTAATATATCATTTCCTACTGGTTCAAATATTAAGTCTTCAACTTTCTTTTCTCCTCTTAGTACAGCAGCTGCATCCATAACTGCATCTACTAAAGGTTTATATCCTGTACAACGGCATAAATTTTTATGTTTTTGGAACCACGCTCTTACTTCTTCTCTTGTTGGAGAAGGATTTTCTTCTAATAAAACTTTCGCTGACATAATAAATCCTGGACTACAGAAACCACATTGTGCACATCCATGTCCCATCCATGCAACTTGTAATGGATGTAAGTTTTCTCCTTCAGCTAATCCTTCTATAGTTTGAATAACTGATTCATCCTCAACTTTTTTCATTTTTACGATACAAGAACGAACAGCTTTATTATTTAATATGATTGTACAAGTACCACAGTGACCTTGGCCACAACCTATCTTACATCCAGTAAGTAATAGTTGTTCACGTAATACAGATGCTAAAGAACTTTCTGGATCAACAAATAATGTTCTTTTTACTCCATTGATATAAAGGACCTTTTTTAATAACAAATTATTTTCCCCCTTTGAAATTTTTATTCCTAAATTAATAAACTTGGACTATAATTTATGTAAATTTATTAATTAGCAAAATTAATATAATATATATTGGAGGTTATTATGATTAAAGATACTGTTTTTAATGAAGAAGTTTTAAAAGAAATATTTGATAAGTTAATTTCTACATCTAATGCTAAAACTAATGAGGAATTAATTATTTTGAGAGACTATGCCATAAATTACATTTCAGATTACTTCAACAATAATTTAGCTCCAAACAACGCTCCTTTAGATTTTATTAGTTGCGATGAAGTTACTGTAGAAGTTAAAGATAAAACTACTAATAGAATTTTTAGGAGAAATCTAGATATTTCTTACATAGAAAACTCTAATGGTTTAAAGTTGATGGGTGAAAATTTGAAAGGCGAACCATCAGAAATTGTATTTTTATCTGACACTGCTATGAATAAAATAATTGATGTAACTGGTCAAGGACTGAATCAATCAAGATGCCACGATTAATTTTATTTTCTAATTAATTTAATAATATCATAAGAATTTTCAAAAATCAATTTTCAGTAATATATTTGTTTCAATTTTTATATAAATCTGAATAATTCTTTAAATGTTCTATATTATTTATTAAAATATTAATTATTAATTTCTTAATGCTAAAAAAGAGCTATTGGAAAACAATGTTTATTGTTTTCCAATAGCTCTTTTTAATATATTAAAGACACTACTTTATTTAATATATTAAATTATTAACTAAGCTAATAATTCTTTTTCTTCTATTACTTTTTTTGCTTCATCTTTAGCTATTGCTATTTCATCAAAAGGTAACTTTTCTCCATTTATTAATTGGTATTTTTCATGACCTTTTCCTGCAAATACTATCATATCTCCTTCTTGAGCATTTCTAATAGCATATTTTATAGCTTCTTCTCTATCTGCTATTTTTATTACTTCACAAGAAGATCCTTCAAAAGATTCTGCTATATCATTTATTACATTCATAGGCTCCTCATAGTCTGGGTTATCTGATGTAAGTATTGCTAAATCACATTCACGAGCAGCCACATCACCTAGTTCTTTTCTTCTTATCTCTGTTCTTCCACCTACTGAACCAAATAAGCATACTAACCTTTGGTGATCGTAATTTTTAAGTGTTTGTAATATATTTTCTAAACTAACACCATTGTGAGCATAATCAACAATTACTGTTGCATAAGGAAGAATTGATAAAACTTCTACTCTACCACTAACTTTGGCATTTTTTAATGCATCTATCATTATCTCTCTTTTTACATCTAAATATTTGCACACCGCTATAACTGCCAGTGCATTATAGATACTAAAAGTTCCTGGAGAACATATAAAACATGGGAAAGTTTCAAATCTAGTATTACAATCAAAACTTACACCAAGAGAGTCTATCTCTTTTGAGTATCTTATATTATTTGCAGTTAAATCTGCATTATTTTCTATAGCAAAAGTCTCTACATCACAAGTTGCTGCTTTTATTATATCTTTTGCATATTCATCATCCACATTTATTATTCCATGCTTAGCCATTTTAAACAATCTTGCTTTACATTGTAAATAGTGTTCAAATGTTGGATGCTCCTTTGGCCCTATGTGGTCTGGGGATAAGTTTGAGAATATTGCTACATCAAAATCAACATCTTCTACTCTATTTTGCATTATTCCACCAGAAGAAACTTCCATAGAAACACATTTTACCCCATTATCTAACATTTTTCTAAATATTCTGTGTAACTCATAGCTTTCTGGAGTAGTATTTGCAGTAACTTCATAAGTTCCATTAAAGAAAGTCCCATTAGTTCCTATTACTCCAGTATTAACTCCAGATTCATTTAAAACAGTAGCAATATAATTTGTTATAGTTGTTTTTCCCTTAGTTCCTGTAACACCTATTATTTTTAATACATTAGAAGGTTTTTCAAAAAAGTTATGTGATATTCTTGATAAACTGATTCTGCTATCTTCAACAAATAATTTCACTGCATCACCTGGCAATTCCATAACAGATTTATTAGATTCCATTCCTTTTTGTAGTAAAAATACTCTAGCTCCATTATCATAAGCATTTTTCACAAATCTATGGCCATCTACAGTTTCTCCAATAAGAGCAACAAATATAAAACCTTCTTTACAGCTTCTAGAGTTATATGCTATATCTTTTATTTCAATTTCATTAATTTTTTCTAAAGGTAAGTTAGATGTAAAGCTTACATCTTCCATTAGTTTAAATAACTTCATAATATACTTCCTCTCTAATTTTAAAAATAGAGTAGGTAACCTACTCTATTTTAGTTTTCTTCCACTTCTTACTATAGTTTCTCTAGCAAGAACTTCTAGGGAATCTATATAAAAATTTCCATCTAATTCATTGTCATTTTTTAATATTGATAATTCTGTACAGCCAAGAATAACTCCATCACAATCATTTTCTTTTAAATAATCAACTATGGAATTAAACTTGTCCATGTCAGCTGGTTTACCACTTTTTATGTCATCATAAATTATTTCCATTACTTTAGACTGTCTATTTTCATCTAATGTTAAGTATTTCATATCATACTTCTCACACATATTTTGGTATAAGCTAGTTTTTATATTTCCAGTAGTAGCAAGAATACCTAGTTTTTTGTGATTAGTAGCTTTAGCATGTTTTATGGTTTCTTCTACTATATTTACTAAAGGTAAATTAACACTTCTTGCTATTTTTTCATAGAAGTAATGGGCTGTGTTGCATGTCATCACAATAAAATCCACACCATATTTTTCTAATTTTTTTGCATCATCTATTAATATATTTGATGGGTCTTCATCAGAACTTCCAACTATAAAAGCTGTTCTATCTGGTGTAGTCGCTCTATTTGTTATTATCATATCCACATGTTCTTGGTCAGTCTTTGCATCTGTCATATTTACAACCATATCATAAAAATATACAGAAGCCATAGGTCCTAGGCCGCCTAAAACACCTACAGTTATATTTTTCATATTATCACCAATCTACTTGCAATATTTTTTAAATTTTCTAAATTGATTTACATAGTATAGGAATATATACCATCTTCTTTTAAAATTACCTTTTAAGTCAGCTTCATATCCAAATGATGTAGCAGATTTTCCTGCAGCATCTAATTGTTTACATTTGTTAACTAACTCTTGATTTTTAACATATTTATAAACTACTTCTTTTGGTATACATCTCCAGAAGAAAGGTTCTTTTTGTATTTTTAAATCTAACTCTTTATTGTAAACTCTATCTTCCACAACAAATTTAGCTATGTTATTTCCTGAAGATGTTACATAGTAGTTACTTCTACCTTGTCTTAAGTTTATTTCAAATACTTTGTATTTATTATCTCTTGCATCATATTTTATATCAAAGTTTGAATATCCAGTATAGTTAATACTCTCTAAGAAGTTTCTGAATTTATTCATAACTTCTTCGTCATATTCAGTAATGATTGCAGCATGATTTCCTATTCCCTTTGGAGTATGTTCTTCTAATAAAACATGTCCTAAACATTGCATTTTAACTTTACCATTTTGATCTGAGTAGCAAGTTAAAACTCTCATATGTGAGTCATCTCCAGGTATGAAATCTTGAACTATCATAGATTTTTCATAACCATGAGAATATATTTTTTCTATTTCTCTTTTAAATTCTTCTTCATCTTGTATAAGATAAGCTTTGTTCATTCCTTCGAAAGCATTTTGGAAGAATGATATACTATCAGATGCTTTTAATATAACTGGATAGTTAAATCCAAAGTCTCTTATTTCATCACCTTTATTGTATATATATGTTTTTGGATAATCTAATCCATATTCTTCACACATATTGTAGAATAATTCTTTTTCTATTAACTTATCTTTAAGTTCTGCACCTATATAAGGTACTATATATTTTTCTGATAAAACATCTCTATAATCTATTATTAATTCTGCATACTCATCAGTACATCCGTGAATTATAAGTTTTTTATTTGGCTCAGAAAGTTCATCTGCAGTTTTTAATAAAACCTGTATAAACTCATCTTTATTTCCCATATTAGGGTCTACTCTAAAATCTATTATATTACTATCCTTTGTTGCTCCAAGTAGCATTTTCCCAAAAGCTATTGATTTAACTCCATAAGCTTCATGATAAGCTCTTGCAACAGAGTAACAGTTTATATCTCCACCAACCAATACAGGTTGAATTTTAATCTTATCCACTTCATCCACCTCTTATTCTTTTTAAATACATTGGTTATTATACTTTATTTCTTACAATCTGTCAAAAAAATGACTATTTCAAAATACGTGTAATGAGTTGAAATTTCAAGATTTCTGCTAATGCTTCTTTACTTTATGTAGTATAATTTCTATCTTCTTTTTTATTATTGCTTACATATTTAAAAATATAATACTTTTTATAAACTAAAAAAACTATCTCTCTTAATATTTTTAAGGAGATAGTTTTTTTAATTTATAAGTTTTGCTTTTCTTTTATTAAACCTTTTTTATAAGCGATTATTAACATTTTCAAATCATTTACCTCTTGTTGAATTTTCATACCATCATAGGTGTCTCTTACAAACATTCTATTTGCTCTATTTTCAACTATTATAGATGTAGATAATATATCTTTTTCATATAAAATAGAATCTTCAGCTGATGAAAAAGGTTCATGTGATACAAGTTGCATCATTTGAGAGTTATATATTAATGTATATCCTGCTATTCCTGTTTTTCCTTGATAAGCTCTAGAAAATCCACCATCAATAGCTAGAATTCTTCCTCCAGCTTTTACAGGACTTTCACCATTTTTACTTTTTACTGGTACATGACCATTAATTATATGGCCAC
>OKWN01000301.1_pt1 | contig 27812 bp, 24 predicted proteins | sample 1607151 | NCBI WGS metagenome assembly OKWN01 (sample SAMN07501046, study PRJEB24779) | human gut metagenome | isolation source: stool | host: human infant | place: USA: Pittsburgh, PA | reverse complement strand
ATTTAAAAACGCTCTAGAAATAACTGATGAAAATCCTTTTATGGACACTTATAACATAATAGTAGAGTTAGTAGAAAAAGTACCTCACGAAACAATATTTAATAAAACAATAGAGGCTTTGGCACACTACTATAACATAATTCCAAAACAAATAAACAAAGGATTTGACCAAGAAGATTTTGAAGAAGAACTATTTGAAGTATTTTCTAACAATGAATATTAAAAAAATAAGAATGGAGAAATAATTATGGCTATTAACAAAAGTAGTGCAAATATAGGATTTGAAGAAACACTATGGAAAGCAGCAGACAAACTAAGAGGAAGTATGTCAAGCTATGACTACAAAGATGTAGTATTAGGACTTATGTTCTTAAAATACATATCAGATAAATTTGAAACTAGATACAATGAGTTAGTAGAAGAGGGAGACGGATTTGAGGAAGATATAGACGAATACACAGAGTACAATATATTCTGGGTACCTCAAAAATCTAGATGGGAATATATAAGAAACAACGCAAAGTCTAACGAAATAGGACAAATAATAGACGATGCTATGATAGAAATAGAAAAAGAAAACCCTACCCTAGTGGGAGTTCTAGACAAAAGATACGCAAGACCAGAACTAGACAAAAGAAGATTGGGAGAGTTAATAGACCTAATATCTACAATAAAACTTCACTCAAAAGAAGAAAAAGATTTATTAGGTAGAATATACGAATACTTCCTAGGACAATTTGCCTCTGCAGAAGGAAAAAACGGTGGAGAATTCTACACACCAACGAGTGTTGTTAAAACATTAGTAGAAATGATAGAGCCATACAGAGGAAGAATATATGACCCTGCCTGTGGTAGTGGTGGTATGTTTATACAAAGTGAAAAATTCGTAGAAGAACACCAAGGAAGCCTAAATGATTTATCTATATACGGACAAGAGTTAAATTCTACAACTTGGAAATTATGTAGAATGAACTTAGTTATAAGAGGATTAGATGGAAACATAGGACCTCACCAAGGAGACACTTTCCACAACGACATGCACAAAATGTTAAAAGCTGATTATGTATTAGCAAACCCACCTTTTAATATAAAAGACTGGGGCGGTAGTGCTTTAGTAGATGATATAAGATGGAAATTTGGAGTTCCACCAGAGGGAAATGCCAACTACGCATGGTTACAACATATAGTGCATCACTTAGCACCAAATGGAGTAGGTGGAGTTGTACTTGCCAATGGTTCTTTAAGTTCTAATACTTCCAATGAAGGAGAAATAAGAAAGAATTTATTAATAAATGATATGGTAGATGCCATAGTAGCACTTCCTGATAAGTTATTCTACTCAACAGGTATACCAGTTTGTTTATGGATATTAAATAGAAACAAAGGTACAAATCCTAAGTTTAGAAGTAGAGAAAATGAAGTTCTGTTTATAGATGCTAGAAACTTAGGGGAAATGGTTGATAGAAAGCATAGAGAGCTTAGTGATGAAGATATTAAGAAGATAGCGGATACTTATCATAATTATAGAAATAGTGATGGTAAGTATGAAGATGTAAAAGGATTCTGTAAAGTGGCTATATTGGATGAGGTAAAAGATAATGACTATATCTTAACTCCTGGTAGATATGTGGGCATTGAAGATGTGGAAGATGACGGAGTGCCTTTTGATGAGAAGATGAAGATGATAACTAGTGAACTTGATGAGCTGTTTAAGGAGTCAAGAAACCTTGAGGATGAGATAAGAAGGAATTTAGGGGGCATTGGTTATGAGTTTTAATGAATGTTTATTTGGAAAATATCCTAATGACTGGAATTTAAGCAACTTAGGTGATTTAATTTCAGTTATAACAGATTATCATGCGAATGGTTCATATAAAAAATTAAAAGAAAATGTAGAGCTTAAAGATGATGAAGATTATGCCGTAATGATAAGAACTACAAATTTTGAACAAGGAGCCTTTAACAATAGTGATTTTAAATATATATCTAAAGATGCATATGAATTTTTAAGTAAAACTAAAGTATATGAAAATGATTTACTTATGAACAAAATTGCAAATGCGGGTAGTGTATATAGAATGCCTAGGATAAATAAGCCGGTTTCATTAGCTATGAATTTATTTTTAATTAGAGCTAATGAAGAGAAACTTAATAATGTGTACATGTATTATTTTTTGAAAAACTATGAAGCATATGTGAAAATGTATGCTGAAGGAAGTGTAACAAAGACTATTACTAAGGATAATGTTAGAAAACTTAAAATTGCATATCCAGAGATTGATGAACAAAATGCTATATGTAATGTACTTGAAAAAATAGAAAAGAAAGTAGATATGAACAATAAAATAAATCAAAGATTAGAAGAAATGGCACAAAGTATTTTTAAGCATTGGTTTGTTAATTTTGAGTTCCCTAATGAGGAAGGCAAGCCTTATAAGAGTAGTGGTGGAGAAATGATTGAAAGTGAATTGGGGATGATTCCTAAGGGATGGGAAGTAGGAGTATTTAGAAATTACATTACAGATATTTTAGGTGGTGACTGGGGAAAAGAAACTCCTCAAGGTAATTACATAAAAGATGTATATTGTGTGAGAGGTGCTGATATACCAGAAATAAACAAAGGAAATAAAGGAAAATCACCAGTTAGATACATCTTGGAGAAAAACTTTAATAATAAAAAACTAACAGATGGAGATTTAATTGTTGAAATATCAGGAGGAAGTCCAACACAATCAACTGGGAGAATTTCATATATAAATAAACCTATTTTAGAAAAATTTGATAAAGGTTTAGTATGTACCAATTTCTGTAGAGCGATAACTTTAAAGGATAGAAAATTAATGGAGTTTGTGTATGTATACTGGTCATACTTATATGATCTAGATGTATTTTTCCAATTTGAAAATGGTACAACAGGAATAAAAAACTTTGATATAAATAATTTTTTAGATAGGAATGAAATTATTTATCCACCTAAAACATTAATAGATAAGTATCATGATGTAGTAAAGAGTATATTTATTATGATTCAGAAAAACGGAAAAGAAAACGAAAAACTATCGAATTTAAGAGATACTTTGTTACCAAAACTTATGAGTGGAGAAATAAGAGTACAAACAAATAAATAAAAATATAAATATAAATGAGAGTATTAGGAGGGATATTATGCAAGAAAAGAGAGACCATAAATTATCAAGAATAGAAAGATTAATGTTATCAAATCAATATAGGATATTGGAAAAATTATATCCGGATGAAGCTGAATACTATGAAAATAATAGGAAAGCAATTGAAGAAGGATTTGAACTTCATTATGATGATTGCTTTTCAGTATTATCGGAGGATATTATGACTGAAGATGAATGTAATGAAGTTATAGATATATTAAATATGTATAGAGCGCTTACTTTCTCAAATAAAGAAGAATATGGAATAGATAGTTATGATATCAAATTTGATGGGTTCGATTTAAATGATGAATATGAATGTAAAAGAGTTGTATATGCAAGATACTTTATAAATGACTTAGATAGATTTCATGAATTAAAATATGGAAACAACTACGCAGATTGTAATAGTCATTGTCTTAGAATGGATAAATACAGACGTATGTTGAAGATTTGGAGAAGTTTAGATAAAAATTATAAGACACTTACTAAAGATGAAATGTTAAAAATAGTAAATGGGGGATAGGTGTAATTAGTGGGGGAAAAGTTAGAATTTACAAAAACAGTAATAGAGCTAGGAATAGCTATATGCACAGTAATTGCATCTGTTTTAGCGTGGAGAAACTCGAAGAAAACTAAAGAAGATGTTTCTACTATAAAAGCAATTAAAAATGAAATATTAGACAAACAAAATATAGAAGAAATAGGCTTAGTTAAAGAAGAAATACTAAAAATTAGAAGAGTATCTACAAAGTACCGTAATGTTAGAAATACATATACTGTAAATAAAGATATTGAACAGATACAAACTTCATTAATAATTATAAAAGAAAATAGAAGAATATTTAAAGATAATAATGAATCTGACTATATATATAATGAAATAAAGAGTTTTGAACATAAACTTTTAGACATTCAAGACTGTAATAATGTTGGAAAAACTATTGAGCATGAATTAGTAACTAATAGTGCCAGGAATTTAGTTATAAAATTGGATGACTTTTTAGCTAAATTAAAAGAATTAAAAGATAGTAAAAAGTATGATTTGAACTAAGTGTACGTATAAATTTAAGATTTAGTAACTGAGTCACTTGGTGAATCAGAAAAACGCCCAGGGGTACGCTTATTTTGTCAAATGCAATCAATTATTTAATTAACAGATGATAAAGAAGTAAAAAAACTAGCTAGAGAAGTAATAATTAGGGGATGCTATGATGAAGGTTGCAGTAAAGAATATCTTAAAGAAGCTTTTGGTTTAAATAATAAAATACTAGAGAGCGTACTTAATAATCAGAAAAGTTAAAAATTAATAACAAAATAAAAGCACAAAGTAAAATGAAAAGATTAATCAACAAATGATATCAATTGGGGGGAGTAACAAATGAAATATATATGTCCAGGATGTAAAGAAAAATTTGAGATAAATAAGTCAAATTATATAACTTGTCCTTATTGTAACAATCCAATAATCAAGGAAAGTGATTATTTAAAGATAAAGGATAACTTAAATAGTAATAAATACACAGCAAAAGACTTGGATGATTTATTAAAAAATGAATCAGAAATATATAAGAAAATAAAAGGTACACCTTTGGAAGGGGTTTTAGAGTATATAGAAGCAATGTATAATCTACTAAAAGATCCTCTTGCCCAATGGCAAAGCAAAATAGTAGCAATGGCAGCTTTAATATATGTTATTAACCCTGTAGATATAATACCTGACGTTATTCCTGGTGTTGGACTAATTGATGATACAGCAGCGGTTATAGTAGCAGTAGGTGTTTTAGGAAATGCTTTAGATAAATATAAAAAAGAAGCAAAAAAAATTAAACACAGTGATAATAAAATAACTACGTACAAGTTAAAACCTAAAACAGCTTTAGATGAAACTAATGGAACATTAAAGAAAAATCTAGTAATGTGGAGTATCCCACCAACAAAGAAAAATAAATTACATACAAGTTTGTTGAGTGGAAAGATTATTGATGGAAATGAATTATATGTCTTAAATAGAAGTGTTGGTGAATACCTAGTACCACTTAATGATTTTGATATAAATATTACTGATAGTATATTTAAAGAAGCTCAAATGGTGTTAAAGTCATTAGGTGCAAAGCGAATTACCTATACTAGAAAAATAGCTACTGCAGCAGACAAAAAGACAGCACAAAATATAAAATACAAAAACATATTTCAAGGGGACATTCATGTAGATTTAGAAACAATTACACTAGATGAGGATAAAGATGAAAGTTACTTTGAACAGATAGATTTAGTAGAAAATCTAAAAAACACCAAATTTATAGATAAGTTACTTTGGTATTTTACGGATAATTCAATAATAGATGATACTATATTTGAAGAAAGATTCATATTTGGATTAAACAAAAGAAAACTTTCAAAAACTGTGGAGCTAGGTACTATATTAGATGTTGATAGTAGAGCTAACATAAAAAAATATTGCACTGCAACTGCTAATGTAAATATAAGTGAGTTTACCAAAGTACACTGGGATATAAATGTGGAATATTACTCATTAACAGAAATAGATAAGCAACATTTGAAACCTATTTATGAGTTAATAAATAGAAAAATAGAAAAAAGAAGAGAAGAACTAGAAAAACTTTAAATAATTGAAGATGGGAGGATTTTATGAGTGAACATGATTTCAGAGAAGATGAATTAGAGCAAGCCTCACTGGAAATATTACAAAGCTTAGGATACGAATACATCCACGGAAAAGAATTATCACCAAGTGCTGAGTTTCCACAGCGTGAGAGCTATAGGGAGGTAATACTTAGTGATAAGGTTAAAGAAGCTTTGTTTAGAATAAATAGAGACCTTCCAAATGAAGCATTAGAAAATGCATATAGACAAATAATATCTTTCAACTCACCTTCCTTAGAAGAAAACAACAAGTATTTCCATAACCTAATGGTAAATGGGATTGATGTTTCTTTCAAAGAAGAAGGGAATATAAGAACGAAAAAAGCTTATATTATAGATTTTGAAAATATAAATAATAACGAATATTTAGCAGTTAATCAGTTTGTAGTAGTAGGAAAAGAAAGTAGAAGACCTGATATAGTGATTTTCATAAATGGTCTTCCTATAGTTGTGATAGAGTTAAAAAGTGCCACAGATGAGAATGTAAGTATAGAAGAAGCTTATAACCAAATACAAACTTACAAAAAAGACATACCTGCATTATTTAACTACAATGCTTTTTGTGTGTTGAGTGATGGACTAAATGCAAAGGTGGGAACTATTACTTCAAATATTGAGAGGTATATGAACTGGAGAACTGTAGATGGAGAAAATATAGCACCACTAGGGATGCCACAGTATGATGTATTATTTAGTGGTATGTTTCCAAGAGAGAGAATCTTAGATATCATAAAGAATTTTATTTTATTCCAAAATGATTCTAAAAACGTATTAGATGATGATGGAAATAAAATAGGAGAGACACAAGTTACCATAAAAATATTAGCAGGATATCATCAGTATTTTGCAGTAAAAAAGGCTATAGAAAAAACAAGAGTAGCTACAGCTAATAATGGAGATAGAAAAATAGGTGTTGTATGGCATACTCAAGGATCTGGGAAGAGTTTTTCCATGGTATTTTACACAGGTAATTTAATTAGAGAGTTCAATAATCCAACTATCGTAGTTTTAACAGATAGAAACGATTTAGATGAGCAACTTTACTCTACTTTTGCAAAGAGTGCTGATTTACTTGGTGAAGAACCAAAAAGAGCAGATAAGAGAAAGTTATCCGTTGAGGATAAGTTAGCGAATACATGTTGTAAAGATAATTCAAAGATGAAATATGGACTATTTGATTTATTAAATGGTAGGGAATCTGGTGGTATTATATTTACTACTATCCAAAAGTTCAAACCAGAAGATGGTGAAATGCCTGTTTTAACAGATAGAAAAAATGTAATAGTTATGGCAGATGAGGCTCATCGAAGTCAGTATGGTCTTGATGCTAAGACTACTTCTAATGATGAAGAAGCAGATGTTAAGTACGGATATGCTAAGTATTTAAGAGATGCCCTTCCAAATGCATCATATATAGGATTTACAGGTACACCTATAGAGTTTGAAGATAAATCTACTCCTATGGTGTTTGGTGATTATATTGATATATATGATATGACTCAAGCAGTAGATGATGGTGCTACGGTTAAGATTTATTATGAAAATAGAATTATAAAACTTGAAGCAGATAGTGAAGAATTAGCAAAAATAGATGAAGAATTTGATGATTTAGCAGAAGGTTATGAAGAGCATCAAAAAGAAAAGATGAAAGGTAAGTTCTCTAAGATGGAGGCAATAGTTGGCTCTCCTAATAGAGTAAAAGAACTTGCAAAAGATATAGTAAGTCACTACGAAGAAAAGTCAAAGTCTATTAAAGGTAAGGCTATGATTGTATGTATGAGTAGAAAGATATGTGTAGATTTATACAATGAAATAGAAAAATTAAGACCATCATGGTGTAGTGATGATGAAAACAAAGGAAAAATAAAAGTAGTTATTACAGGAAGTGCCAGTGATGAGGAATATATACAAAAACATGTAGGTGGAAAATCTAGGAGAGATTTACTTGCTAAACGTATGAAAGATAATAAAGATGAGCTAGAAATAGTTATAGTTCGTGATATGTGGCTTACTGGATTTGACGTTCCATCTATGCACACTATGTATGTAGACAAGCCAATGAAAGGTCACAATTTAATGCAGGCAATAGCTCGTGTTAACAGAGTTTTCAAAAACAAGAGTGGAGGAGTAGTAGTTGATTATATAGGAATACTAGAAAGTCTAAAAACTGCTCTAAAACAATATACAGATAGTGATAGAGGAAATACAGGTATAGATTCATCACAAGCTGAAGCTATAATGATTGAAAAACTAGAGCTACTTCGTCAAGTAATGTATGAGTATGATTACACAGAGTATATGACTGGCTCTCCAAGAGAAAGAATGAATGCCATAGTTGGAGGTATGAACTTTATACTAGGACTTAGTGAGCAAGAGCAAAAGGAATTTAAATTGTTATGTATAGAACTTGCAAAAGCACATAGTTTATGTGCTGCTACTGATTCAGGAAGAGAAGTAGCTCTTGAAGTTAGTTATTTTAAAGCAGTTAAAGCTAGTTTATTAAAACTAACACAAGGGGATAGAACTAAGCTTTCAGTTAATCAAATAGAAAAAAGAGTAAATCAATTACTAGAAAAATCAATAATTTCAGAAGATGTTATAGATGTATTTGATACACTAAATTTAAAACAACCAGACGTTTCAATATTATCAGAAGAATTCCTAGAAGAAGTTAAAAACATTAAGCATAAAAACTTAGCAGTAGAAATGCTTAAAAAACTTCTAGAAGGTAATATAAAACTAATGGAAAAAAGAAACGTAGTTAAATCTGAAAAGTTCTCAGAAAAACTACAAAAATCACTGAACAAATATAGAAACAAAGCAATAACAAATGCTGAAGTTATAGAAGAACTTATAAGAATGGCAAATGAACTTAAAGAAGCAAGTGATTTAGAAAAAGATCTAGGACTTACAGAAGATGAAATAGCATTTTACGATGCTCTAACAGATGATGAAATAGTAAAAGAAGTAATGAGTGATGAAATTCTTAAGAAAATAGCACAAGAGCTAAGTGATACCATAAGAAAACAGGTTAATGTTGATTATAATGTAAGAGCAAACTTGCAAGCAGGTATGAGAAACACTATTAAAAGACTTCTTAAAAAATATGACTACCCGCCAAAGCAGGCTAAGCATGCATTGGAGATAGTTATGAGGCAGACGAAGCTTATGAGTGAGAATATCTGTTATGAGAAGGCTAAGGAAGAGGCTAGGGTTGTGAGAAGTAGTGTTTTAGCTGCTGAGAATGAAGAGGTATATAACTAAGGGGATTATAATATAAAAAAGTTGCTATCATAAGCAACTTTTTTATTGTAGATTTAGACATATTATAATTCACACAATATCACAAAAGTTAGGAGGAGAGTATGAACATTAAATTAAGCAATGAAAAAACTTTAAATGATAAACTATTAAACGGCAAGAAGATTCTAATTAAAGACTTTTACGAAGAAACAGGCATAATAACATTTATTAAATATTGCGATAAAAATAATTTTAAATATATGGACGATTTAAATAATTATGATTTTAATGTCAGTCTTGGTAAAATTAAAGGGTTCGGAAGTAAAAGAATAAAAATATTAGAAGAAAGGTACAAACAATATACACAACTAAAAGAGAACCTCAATTTATACTTAGATAGCGAAAATCCTTTGATAAAATATTATTTCAAAGAAAATGCTTTTAACATGTTTGTTGATTATTGCACTAACAATCAAATGTATTATATGAAAGATTTAGAAGGTTTTGATTTTGATACTTTATCAAAAGTAAAAGGGTTCGGTGTAGGTAAAATAAGTAAGCTAAAAGAAAAATACAGTAAATTTAATAAAAATGGTATACAAACTATAGAAAAAAATCTAAGTTCAGGTATAAATATACCAGAAATAAATCATGATTTTTATGATTTAGATATAAGATTTTTAAGATTATACGGTATTAGTGAAAAGCAGTTGGTTGTATTGAAGAAAAAATATAACACAATAGGGGATGTATTAAGTTATATAAAAGAAGAACAAAAATATCCTGAAGAATTTGCAAAAGTAAATATAACTAAATTTAATGAGTTAGCTCTAGTAGCTATGAAGGAAGATATAATTTATGTGGTAAATAATATTTTAAATGAAATAGAATCACATAAATATTATCAAATTCTTCAATATAGATCTATAAATGAAGAAACACTTGAAACTATAGGTTCAAGATTAAGTTTATCAAGAGAAAGAATTAGACAAATTGAAAAAAGAGTAATTTTAGACCTAGAAGTATATATTTTCTGCTTAGGATTGATTATGTCAAGGCATCAATTAGATATAGGTAGTATTTATATAAGCGATGAGAATATTAAGTTAATAAAATATTGTATAAATAAATTAAATTCTGACGAAATAATCTGTTCAGATGATAACGGGTTAACTATATATATAAAAGATATAAATATACCTAAGTCCTTAGAGTTAGATATACTAAAAAAAGACAGTATAAACTATGAAAACTTAACAAAATATCAATCTGAATACCTTAACTGTGTAATTAATAAAAGGTTTAATGCAAGAGGAAAGTATCTTGTGAGAAAAAATATAAAATTATTAGAAATATACAAATATATCTTTGAAAACTATTTTTATGATTATATAGATAAAGAATCGGAAATAAATGAGTTTAACAAAATTCTAATTGAAGATTTTAACATAGAACAAGGATCAGAAGAAGAGTATATGAGAATAATATTACCTCAGTATGATGAGATAATATGCAAATCATATTTACCGGGACAATTAACAGCTGATATGGAAAAATACATATGTAGTAGTAATTATCCTGTAACAACATCAGAGCTAATGATGAAGTTTGACTTAGATATTGAATTAAAAGTTCACATGGAACTAGAACATAGTAGGAAAGCTGTAAAGTGGGATACAAACAAATATTTAGCTATCAAAAATATAAGATTAAATAAAAGAGAAGGTAAAACATTAAAATTAATTATTGAGAATGGTTTAGATAAAAATAATGGTGCAATGACATCAAAGGAGTTATTTGATAATGTAAAAGAGCATCTAAATACTGCTTTAGATAAAAATAATATCAAAATTAATTATAGTTTATATAGTTTGACAAAAGAAATATATAAGTACGATTATAACTTTGCAAATAAAAAAATATATTATAAATCTAATAATAAAGAAAGTAATCACTATCTTAATAGTAATGTTTTTGAAGAAAATATTATAAATGAAAAACTTAAATCTAAAAATGAGGATATAGAAACATTTAAAAAGGCAGTAAAAAAAGATGCTACGTTAGATGATAAAGTAGATATAATTAAAGATTTACTTTGCAGTAAGGATGAGATAATAAACAAAGATATAACTGATTTATGTAGAGCGAAAGGTTATAATGCTGTAGATATTTTCAAAATATTTGATAGAGTATTGGAGGACTTTATTCAAATAGGAGAAAATAGATATAAGAGAAAGGTTAAAAAATTTAATAGTATAGATATGATAAACTATAAGTAATATGATTTGGAAATATGTTTCAATTCTAGTAAATTATTTGTGGAAAATAAAAGGGAGTAGCAACAATTACCTTGTCATTGTAAGATCCCTAAGGGCAATGTTATCAACTTAAGGAAATATAAGTAATTATCTAATTCTAAGAATTTTAATTAATATCAATAAATTGTATTATTATTGTAAAACTAATGACAGCTGAATTATATGTGCCAACAGGATGAAATAAAAACATATTTAGACAAGGAATCAAGAATACTTAACAGACATATTTATATCCAACAAAGATGCTTAAACCGAGGGGGAAGATATATGGAAGATAAAAAAATAAATAGAGCTTTCAATGAGATGTATATAGTAGCTCAAAAACGCCTAGAGAGTAGGTCGCCTATAGATATTGCTAAAAAAGCTGGGGTAGTATTTTGTGAAGATACATCTACTTTAAAAATAAAGAGTTTAGATAAGACTATTGAACTTATATATCCATCATATGAGCCTAAGGAAAAATTAGAAGATTGGTATGTTTTAATTTTACTACATTATCTAGATATAGCAGATGGAACACCTATATCTTCTGAAGCAGTTCATTTTGGAGAGCTACAAGATGGGCTAATAAGGGGAGTTAGATTTGATAAAACTGTGGAGGGAGAACTAGGTCGTTTCTTATTTAATAAAGAGCCAGAACAAGTAATAAATGTGTGTAAATCATTAGGTGCAGAAATTATTGAGTCTAAATTTGATTTATGTGCTGTATTTTATCTTTTTCCAAACTATCTAGTAACTTTAAATATATGGTTTGCAGACGAGGAGTTTGAAGCCAGTGGAAAAATGCTAGTTGATAAAAGTGCAGATCATTATCTTACAATGGAAGATTCCGTTATGGTTGGTGAGTTTATGTTAAGGTGCATTTCAGAAAGGTACAAGCAGTTGTATGATGCTTTTTAGATAATACATGAAATGTAATTGTGAAGATAATAAATTTATACTTAAATTCAATTCAGAAGGTATTACCTAAAATCAGGTAGTACCTTTTTGTAATATAAATTATTTAAAATACAAATAAGTTCATATGTCTACAGAATTTGAAAACAAACCTATTGTGCTATAATTTAGGCAAGAACTTTATATGGAGGGAGTATAATGCCATTTCAAATTTTACATAATGACATTACAAACATGAACACAGATGCCATAGTAAATGCTGCAAACTCTAAACTCCTAATGGGTGGAGGCGTTTGCGGGGCAATCTTTAGAGCAGCAGGTGAGGAAGAGTTACAAAAAGAGTGTGAACAAATAAAACAATGTCCAGTAGGTCACGCCGTTATTACAAAGGGATATAATCTTAAAGCCAAATATATTATTCATACTGTAGGACCCATATATAAAGATGGAAATTCAAATGAAGCCAAGCTTCTTAAAAGTGCCTATGAAACATCACTGAAGCTGGCAAAGGAGTATAATTTAAAATCCATATCATTTCCTTTAATATCTTCTGGTATTTATGGCTATCCCAAAAAAGAAGCATTAAATATAGCAGTTTCAACTATTAAAGAATTTTTATCTGACAATGATATGGATATTTATCTTGTGGTATTTGATAGAAAAGCTGTGCATTTAAGTGAAGAATTATATGAGGGAATTGAGCATTACATTAATGATTTTTATGAAGATGAAAATTATAGATTAAGAGATATATATTCATTAGAAATAGAAGAAATTTATTATGATGATTGCAATTTTCAGGAACCAATATATGAAACAAAAGATTTTAATAAGAGATCCTTAGAACGTATTTTAGATAATATTGATGAAAGTTTTTCACAAATGTTATTAAGACTTATTGATGAAAAAGGAAAAACCGATGTAGAAGTTTATAAAAAAGCTAATATGGATAGAAAATTATTTTCCAAAATAAGAAGTAATAAGGATTATAATCCTAAAAAATCAACAGCCCTATCCTTGGCCATAGGTCTGGAACTATCTTTGGATGAAACAAAGGATTTATTAGCAAAAGCAGGATATACTCTATCTCCAAGTCACAAGTTTGATTTAATAGTAGAGTATTTTATAAAAAACAAAAACTACGACATATTCATAATAAATGAAGCTTTGTTCTCCTTTGAACAGCCTTTATTAGCAACTTAAAAATATATGTCGCTTTTAAAGCGACCAAGTATCTCCTTAAAAAAAGTATTCTTTATTTAAAGATAAAACTTAGTTATAAATTTTAGGGAGGTATTTTTTATGAAAAATAATTTAACAGAGGTTGTGTTTATATTAGATAGAAGTGGGTCAATGTCAGGTCTGGAAGGTGACACCATAGGTGGATTTAACTCAATGTTGAAAAAACAAAGAGAAGAAGAGGGGAAAGCCAACGTTACTACGGTTTTGTTTGATGATGAAATAGAAATGTTGCACAAAAGAGTTAATATTAAAGAAATTAAAAACATTACAAGTAAGGATTATTATGTAAGAGGGTGTACGGCTCTTTTAGATGCTATAGGTTATTCTATTAATTTTATGATAAATGTGCAGAAAAATAAAAAAGAAGAAAAAGCTAAAAATGTTTTGTTTATTATAACTACTGATGGATACGAAAATGCCAGCAAAGAGTATTCATATGAAAAGATTAAAAAGATGATTACTTATGAAAAAGAAAGATATAATTGGCAATTCTTATTTTTAGGAGCAAATATAGATGCAATTTCAACAGCTAGAAATTTTGGTATATCAGAAGAATTTGCATCTAATTATGTGAGTGATGAAGTTGGCACTCAGATTACTTATGAAGTTATGAACTCTGCTATTTCAAACTGTAGAGTAGATGGAGTAGTAGATGAAAGTTGGAAGAGTAGGGTGGAAGAAGATTATGAAATGAGGAAAGAGTAAATCTTGTTTTTTATAATCATTTTAATTATGAATATATAAGTAGAAGTAAACAATTAATTATAAACAAATAAGGATTTAAACTAATTAAAAATATAGGAGGATAATGAAAATGAAAAAACTGATAATGATTGGTCTTTGCATGGTCATGCTCACAACAATATGTACTGGATGTAGCTCTACTTCCACAAGCTCTGGCAATGGAGGTAAGACCCAGCAAAATAAAATACCTGACTTGAGAGGGGAATGGAAACAAAAAAATAGCAAATCTAATGACTCTTATCAAGCGGCAACAATAAGTGATGAGACTATTACAATCTATTGGATAAGTGATAACGGTGATACAAAATCACTTTATTGGGCTGGGTCTTTTGAAGCTCCAAAAACTGCTGATGAACCTTATTCATGGACTTCTAAAAATGACCATAGTAAAACTGAAACTGCTTTGTTAGCTTCCAGTGATGATACAAAAACTATTACCTACGAAAATGGGGTATTAAGCTATGAAGCTTCAGCTATGGGCACGACTACAAAGATTATACTGGAAAAGCAAAAATAGCAAATCCAATGCATTAATATGTCTTAGATATAGTTCAGGACATTTTTCATCTAAAAGTTATATTTATGCCTTAATAGCTGGAGGTAATGAAAAGAAAAGTAAATTTATAAAAGAATACTGGTACACAATTCCATTCGATTGACTCTTGACTAGATTGAGGACTATAATAAATTGTAGTATATTGTACAATATCTAACAGAGTACTTATGAGCAGGATTTATTATTATAAGAATTTCACTTAAGTTATACAAAAAGATATAGCTACTGATTAAATGAAATAAAATATGATTATTTTATGAAAGAAGGTATAAGAAATGAATAATAAATTAAATGAAATCGTTGAAAAAAACAGTAAAGAATTAATCAACGCCGTACAAGATATGGTTAAAATTAAAAGTGTAAGAGATACACCTAAAAAAGGAATGCCATTTGGTGAGGGAGTATGTAAAGCCCTTAATAAACAACTTGAAATTGCTGAAAAACTAGGGTTTAAAGTAACCAACGTAGACAATTACTATGGATATGCAGAATATGGTGAAGGAGAAGAATACATCTGTGCTCTTGGTCACTTAGATGTAGTTCCAGAGGGAGATGGATGGCAATACGGCCCTTATTCTGGCGAGATAGTTGATGATAAATTATGGGGAAGAGGTACTGTTGATGATAAAGGACCTATAAATGCAGCCTTGTTTGCATTAGCAGCACTTAAAGAATCTGGGTTTAAGCCTTCTAAGAAAATTAGAATTATCTTTGGATGTGATGAAGAAACAGGTTGTGAAGATATGGAGTATTATAATGAAAGAGAAAAAGCACCTATTTACGGATTTACACCAGATGCTGATTTTCCAGCAATTTATGGTGAAAAAGGAATTCTTCGTTTTGAACTAACTACTCCATTTGATTTGACAGGTGAATCAAACATTAAGAGCATAGCTGGTGGAATTGTGGTAAATGCTGTTCCTGACAAAGCTGAAGCTATTATCATTGGAAAAACGTGTCCAGATGCAGAAAACATTACATGCAAAGAAAATGCTGATGGAAGCGTAACTGTATCAGCTAATGGCAGTCCTGCTCATGGAAGCATACCACATACAGGTAAAAATGCTATTGGCATATTAATTAAATACTTAGTAGATAACAATCTTGTTGAAGGTAAAGAAGGAGAAAAGCTTGCATTTATACGTAAGTATTTATGTGATGGAACTTTTGGAACTGAACTTGGAATAGATATGGAAGATGAAACAGGATCATTAACAATGAATATGGGTATTGTAGATGTTGTAGATGGAAAACTTCGTCTGCATATGGACCTAAGATACCCATGCACAAAGACTGATAAAGGAATATTGGAAACTTTCTTGGCTAAGTTACAAGGATTTGATGTGGAGAATGTGGAAAATACAAAACCACTTTATGTTAGTAAGGAAAGTAAACTTATAAAAACTGTAACAGATGTATATAGTGAATTTTACGATGGAGATAGTACTGCTACTGCAATTGGTGGAGGAACTTATGCAAAACACCTTGGCAATATAGTAGCATTTGGTCCATGTATTCCAGGAGAGGAAGTTGTGGAACATACTAATCATGAATATATAAAAATAGATAATCTGATAACATTGGCTAAAATATATGCCAATGCACTTGAGTTACTTTCAAAGTAATGTATTTGAGATAATATAGTTAATAATAGAAAGGGAGCTATGGTATAGCTCTCTTTTTATTATTAAAAGAGTTATTTAATCAAATTTTTTATAAATCTATATCTATAGCCTTGTCATTTTCAAGTGCATGCTTATATATAGCTTCGGCAGCGCATAAACTACTACTAATTTCATTAAATACTATAATGATATTATAATATTTTTTCAAATGAAAAAAGAAAATTAAAAAATATTAACAAAATTGTTGAAAAATACCTGAAAATAATGGATTATAAATTAAAGCCAAAAAGATAATTATTAAAACAGGGGGAAGAAATACATTATGAAAAAATATTACGTAGACAAAGAATATTCATTAGAAGCAGTACCACAAGATAAAAGAAAAAGTTTTCTACCCATGCTAGTTGTTATGTTAGGTTTTTCCTTCTTTTCAGTAAGTATGTTAGCAGGAGGAAGTTTAAGGGGAAATCTTACTATTAAAAATTTCTTAGATGCAGTATTTTATGGAAATTTATTATTATGTATTTATACAGGACTTTTAGCTTATATGGCAGGGGATACAGGACTTTCTACTCATCTACTTGCTAAATATTCCTTTGGAGAAAAAGGATCCCAGTTAGTATCTTTTTTAATTTCCATAACACAAATAGGATGGTTTGGAATGGGAATTGCGCTTTTTTCAATACCAGCTTCTTATTTCACAGGAATAGATACTTGGATTTTAGTTTTGATTTCAGGTGTATTAATTACAATCACAGCTTATTTTGGTATGAAATTATTGATAATTTTAAGTGTGATAGCAGTACCTATAATAGGTATATTGGGTGGATTTTCTACAGTAAAGGCGATAGAAGATATAGGAGGACTAATAAACTTACTCTATATTAAACCTTCAGGAATAATAACTATAAGTGCTGCTTTATCAATTGTTATAGGCTCTTTTATAAGTGCAGGAATTTTCACACCAGATTTTGCACGATTTGCAAAAAATAAAAAGGTAGCAGTTAGGTCTACAGTTACTGCATTTTTTATTGGAAATTCTATAATGTTTTTATTTGGCGCATTGGGAGTTATGACAGTAGGAACGGCAGATATATCTGTTGTTATGTTTGCACAAGGTTTGATAATACCAGGAATTATTGTACTTGCACTGAACATATGGACAACAAATGGTAACGCTCTGTATGGGATAAGCCTTGGATTTGCAAATATAACTAAGGCACCAAAGAGAAAAATGGTCATTGTAAATGGACTGATTGGAACTCTCATCTCCATATTTGTATATAGAAACTTGGTTAATTGGCTAAACTTGCTAAGTACACTTATACCATCCATAGGAGCTGTTATGTTGGCAGATTATTTTATAATTAACAAAAGAAAATATGTGGATTTTAAAGATGCAAAGTTTGAATATATAAATATAAATGCTATATTAGCATGGCTTGCTGGAACTATTGGAGCTTATATTATACCTGGTATAGTACACCTTAACTCTGTAGGTGTGGCAGTTATTACATATGTAATTTTGACAAAGTTTAATAAAAAGAAAGATATTGAAAGTGTAGAAATGGCAAAGAAAATAGCGGCTTAATTGAAGAGAACTTCTATGAATTGTTTGAGATTCGTAATAGAAAACAATAAGTTGAACTTAGTAAATAAGAAGCTTTTGAAATATAAGATATTTATAGCAGGCAACTTGCTTTTTTCTTCTTATTTATTATTAAGAGGTTTTAATATATCATTGTTAAATGCTTGTATTTTGACAAATATTTCTGCTGTTTTCATATATTATGGCAAGTCTATTTATTTCAAATCTTATATTTGCAACAGGAAATTGGAGTGGCTAAAAAAGACTGATAATATAATTGTGGAGTTTAGATAGATTTAATAGGTATAGTCTTATCTTTATATTTTCATTAATATAAAGATAAGACTATTTGTTTTAGAGAGATGCTGTCAACGTATATAAAATATACAGTTTTTAGCTCATATTTACCTCCTGAAATGTAGAATTTGACGGCATTTGTCTAGTTCTTATACAAAGGAATTCTTAAGACTAAGTAGAATTATGAATTATAAGTAGAATTTAGGGTGATAAGCAGAATTAAATAAATTAAAGCTGTAATAAAGGTAACAAAGGAGGAAAAATGAGCAGGGAGATAATGTTTTATGGTGAAAAAGGAATTTTAAATTCAATAATACTAGATATTCAAGGTGATATAGCTAAACAAAAGCAATTTCTTAGATCAATAATCTTGGCAGATAAAAGTAAACTTAATTGGGTAGATAACGTATATACAGTTAAATATTTTATGGGACCATATTTAGATCAATTTGGAAGTCCAGACATGATTATGGAAGCTATAACAATAAATGATGATAAATATGTATTATTTGTTAATGCAAAATTGACACCATATCATGAGAGTGCCCTGAGCATGGAACAAATAGAGAATAAAAATAATGATTACCTACCTAGAACCTATAGAAATAATTGCAAAAAAATTAATGTTCAATTATCTTTATTATACAGATTTGTAGAAGCTTATAAAAATAACCCATTAGATGTTAAAGATATAAGTAGTATAATAATTGAAGAAAGTACAGTATCATCAAGCTATAATGACGATATGGAAAGAAAATTAGAGGATTGGACAATTATGGACTATTGGAATCGAAATTTTGAAGATGCAAAAGATTACTACTTCGTTGCACTTACTAACGATTTGAAGGACATAATAGATGAGAAAAATTTGAATAGCAAATTGTTTCCTTATAATAATAGTTGTATGATGCCTCCTATTGGTAATGAAAAATGGGAGCTGAATAAAGGGAAATTTGGAATAACAACTTATGATACTCTTGTACATAAAAATGTCATATCTAAAGATAACGGATATTATAAAGACACAAGTGATCTAATGCTACTTAGCCCTCCAACTATTGCAGACTATAAGAAAAGAAGATCTCCAGAAGTTTTAGTGAATATTGATACTGATAAATGGAAGGAAAATCAAGCGGAATTATATAATATAATGAATGATATGAAAGATCTTGATACGGAGTTCAAATTATTTATTAAAAGCTTTATAGACTCAGTAGAATATAATCATTAAATTTATGTTATGGATGAATTTAGTATGTTGATGATAAATATTTAAAATAAGGATTGTTAGGGGTGTATCAAAAATGATACACCCCTTGAATTTTATCTAAAAATAGGAAGTTAAATAATAACAAGAACTTTAACTTTGTATACTATGAACTTTAATTTATCAAGACTACCTATTCAACTATAGATTTTACTAATATACACAGATTATTTATTAATATAATTAATTGGACATATATATTTACCTTAGATATACTAAATTGACAGACAAAATGCTAAATATTTACATATTTAGACAAATCTGTAAATATTGATTTGAATAGAGGGAGGATTACAAAATGAAAAAAAGAATTTTAAAATTATTATTTCTAAGTATTGCAATGTTAGGATTATTAGTAGGATGTAGCCCTAAGGAAGAATCTAAAGAAAGTAGTAATAATGAGGTAGAAAAGGTTATTAAAGTGGGGTGTGAAGCAACAACTCCTGGATGGATTCAATCAGGGGATGATGGAAAGTTAGCAGGTTATGATTATGATGTATGGATGGAAATAGGAAAAAGAACAGGTTATAAAATAGAATATAAAGTTATGGAATGGGATGGAATGTGGGCAATGCTACAAGATGGAAGATTAGATTCTGTTGGCGAGCAAATATCAATTTCACCTGAGAGAGAAGAAAAATATAACTTCTCAGAGCCATATGCATATAATCGTTATTGTTTATTAGCTGCTAAAGATAATAAAGAGTTAAATAGTATGGATGATTTAAAAAGTGGAATGTCAATATCGTGTGAGACAAATACAAGTGATGAATCTATAGTTGATGCAATAGACAAAGAATATGGAGTTGAATTAAAAAGAACTTATTATGATGGTATGTCAGTACAAGATGTGGCACTTGGAAGATGTGATTTATGGCCACGTGCTGAAACTTCTTGTAATTTAACTGTAAAAGAAGTAGATAATTTAAAAATTCTTGGTAAAACAAATATTTTAGAAACAAATGCATATCCTTTTGCAAAAAATGATAGAGGTGAAGAACTTAATAAAGTTGTTTCAAAAGCAATTAAAGAGATGAAGGAAGATGGTACACTAAAAGAGCTATCTGAAAAATGGTTCTCAATGGATATATCAGAAAAACCTACAAACTAGTATTAATTTTAGGAGACATATATAGATGGATATCAATTTTTCAATATCAGTAATAAAGGCAATTACAGAAGCTTTGCCAATAACTTTATCATTAACGCTATTATCATTTATTGCGGCTTTAATACTTGCTATTATTATAGCTATGATAGATTATTTTAGAGTTCCTGTATTGAGACCCATATGTAATTTATATGTGTCATTTTTTAGAGGGACTCCCTTAATACCGCAATTATTTTTGCTTTATTTTGGAATACCATCATTTATTCCCTCATTACGTGAGATTCCAGCATTTACAATATGTGTTATAGGTCTTACACTTAATGCAGCGGCTTATATGAAGGAAGTTATAAGAGGATCATTGTTATCAGTTCCAATAGGACAAAAAGAAGCAGCAATTGCTCATGGAATGACACCGATACAATCTATGTTTAGAATAATATTGCCTCAAGCAGCAAGGGTTGCTTTACCATCTCTATTTAATAACTTAGTGGATATAGTAAAAGGAACATCGGTAGCTTTTACCATAGGAGTTATAGAAATTACAGCGACAGCAAATTTAAGAGCATCAGTAACATTTAATTATTTTGAGTCTTATATGATATTAATGCTTGTATATTGGATTATTATTCTTATATTAGAACGTTTAGAGAGTTTATTAGAAAAAAAATTATCTATAGGATATAGATAGAAGAAAGAGCAAATGTAGCAGGGAGAAAAATATGATAAGAGTTAAAAATATACATAAAAGTTTTGAAGGAGTAGAAGTTTTAAAAGGAATCGATTTGGAAGTTTCTAAAGGAGAAGTTATAGCTATTATAGGTTCCTCTGGTACTGGAAAATCAACTTTTTTAAGATGCTTAAATTTCTTAGATAAACCTGACAAAGGAATAATTAATATAGGTAATTTATCAATAGATGCTGAAAATTGTACAAAAAAAGAAATTCATGAGTTGAGAAAACACTCTGCTATGATTTTTCAAAATTACAATCTTTATAATAATAAAACAGTGTTGCAAAATGTTACAGAATCATTAACTACTGTAAAAAAAATGAATAAAAATGAGGCGAAAAAGTTAGCAATATATTATTTAGAAAAAGTAGGTATGGCAGATAGATTAAATCAATACCCAGCAACTTTGTCAGGAGGCCAGCAACAAAGGGTGGCTATAGCAAGATCCATGGCGACTCAACCAGATTTGTTATTACTAGATGAACCAACATCAGCATTAGATCCTGAATGGGTTTATGAAGTTTTAGAAGTAATAAAAAAACTTGCAAAAGAACATTTTACAATGATAATTGTTACACATGAAATTCAATTTGCAAAAGAGGTTGCAGATAGAGTTATATTTATGGATAAAGGTATCATTGTAGAAGAAGGAATTGCTAAGGAGATTTTAAATAATCCTAAATTAGATAGAACAAAAGAATTTTTAAAACTTAAGGTAATATAGGAGTGAATATGAAATTTAACATATTAGAAACTAAAGAATATTTTCCACTAGTACCCATGTATATTGAGGCAGGTTTAGAAGTTAATATAGAAGATCCTGAGCCAGAAGGCATTATATCATGTTTAAAAATGATGTCCGATGATAATATGATTGGCTGTGCAACACTAACAGAAGTTAACGGAGAATATATAATTAGATGTGTAGCCATAAAAAAAGAATATCAAGGTAAAGGATTAGGTAGTATTTTAGTAAATAAAGTAATAGAAAAAGCTAAAGAGAGAAAAGCCAAAAGGGTATTACTAACAGCTAAGGTGCCAGAATTTTATAAAAAATTAGGATTTGAAATAATTTCTAGGAAAGAAGCACCTTTTGAATCAGATTGTATAAATTGTCATCGATTCCATAATGGATGTGAATCAGAAGTAATGAAACTTGATTTAAATTATTAGGAGATAATATGGAAAGAGTAATTTATAAAGAAAGAAAAAATACTAATTGTGAGAAATGGGATGGATTAAAGAAAAAATTTGGACAAGATGATTTATTACCTCTTTGGGTAGCCGATATGGATTTTCAAGCAGCTAAATGTATTCAAGATGCTTTAAAGGAATATGTAAATCAAGGGACTTATGGGTATTATAATGTACCCGATTCTTATTTAGATACATTTATAAATTGGCAAAAAGATAACCATAATGTTAAGCTAGATAAGAAGTGGATTCGTTATGCCCCAAGTGTAGTTACATCAATAAATTGGATTATACAAATCTTATCCAAGATAAATGATAGTATTTTAGTTTTAACGCCAGTATATTATCCATTTTTTAATGCTATAGAAAATAACAATAGAAAGCTAGTTAAAAGTGAATTGATTTATAATAATGGAAAGTATGAAATAGACTATATTGATTTTGAAAATAAGATAAAAAATAATAATGTAAAACTATTCATATTGTGCTCACCACACAATCCTGTAGGACGAGTGTGGAAAAAAGAAGAATTAAAACAAGTTTTAAAAATATGCAAAGAGTATGAAGTTAAAGTAATTGCTGATGAAATACACCAAGATATAATAATAGGAGAAAATAAGCAACACTCCATAATTAAATTTGACGATTATAATGATATGATAGTTACTTTAACATCAGGAACTAAAACATTTAATTTAGCATCTCTTCAAAATTCTTTTGTTATTATACCTGACGATAAAATAAGACAATGCTTTGACGAATATGTAAAGAAAATGGATATAGTAGAAGGAAATGCATTTGGATACATTGCATATGAACAAGCATATGCAAACGGAAGATTATGGCTGAATGAAGTGTTAAAAATAATAACTTCAAATTATAAATTATTAAAGTCAGAATTAAGTGAGAGACTTCCAAAATCAATAGTATCTCCTTTGGAGGGGACATATTTAGCATGGATTAATTTAGATCATTATCTAAATGATGAAAATTACATTGATTTTATTCAAGGAAAATGTAAGCTGGCAGTAGATTATGGTAGTTGGTTTGGTGGAGATAAATATAATAAATTTATAAGAATTAATTTAGCTACAAGTAAAGAAAATATAATAAAAGCTGTAGAGCAACTTGAATATTTAAAAAGTGAGTAATTATAAGAAAGAGCTATTTCTAAATGATTTTTGAATCAGGAGAGGAATAGCTCTTTTTGAAAAACTAAATAATAATATAATCTTTAAAGTATTAAAAGAATGAATTATATAAATTTATTAGTAAAATATTGGTATAGAATTAAGGATTTAATTGGAGGGGAATAAGTGAAAATATTTAAAAATAAAAAGTTAAACCTTTGTTATATTGTATTAATACTAATGTTAATACTCATGGGAAATAGCAATAATTAATTGTAGCAATGAAACTCAAGAGTTTAGTATAAAAATAAAGTCTCCTTCTTTAATAAAAAATCATATAAACAAGGATTATGTTGCTTTGAAAAAGAAGGTGGAAATTTATCCTAAGGAAGGGCAAAATGTATATATAAATGAAGATTTTGACTTTGATTTTAAAGATAATAATGCAGGTTATAGCATTCAGGCTTTTGAGTATGTTTTATTTGACGATGATGAAAATGTTGTTTTTAAGGGAACTGTAGATGATTATTTTGTAGATGAGATGTACTTGGACTATTAGATTTTAGGTGGATGATGAAAGTTAGTGAAGTAGATAGTTTGATAAATAGAAGTCCTTTCCCTTTAACGAGTGGAAGGACTTCTATTTTTAGTGTTTATTTTATATATGGTTAAACTTGAATTTTGTTTATTATAATATATAATCTCTCACATAACCATAAGGTTCATAGTTATCAAACATGGCAATATCAGAATCAAACTTCACATAAATAGGTGTATTAAGAAGATAATCATATTCATCAAGTAAAGCTCTATCCCCATAAAAAACAGCATTAAGAGCTAATTTCATATGATATTTAAAAGCTGCATATTTCATAGAAGCATCTAAAAAATTACCATCCCCAACATATGCATAAAAAATTAAAATAAAAGAGTTATAACCATATCTTTTCCACTTTCCAAGAAGTTCATCTCTAAGATTTTCATCTATGGCAGAATAATTGTATTCCTCTCCTATATCTAAAAATAACATTCCAGTTTCATCTGAGTGAGTTAATGTGTATTTTCTCTCTTCTACGGGTCCAGTTTCAGTCATGGGTTCATAGAAGGTAGTCTCAAGCATGTTTGAATCAAAGTTCATAAGATAACCTACTTTCAAAAGTTTGTGTTAATTTATAATATAGGAAGAGGGTAGGATTTGTTACTATGGAGAGATAAAGGGTTTGAAATCCTATATAATATAACTATAAAGATAAAAACCAAATAAAAAATTTATAAAGATGGGAATATTTTACCAAATACAATCAAATTAGGGGGAATCATGGAATATAATATAATAGGTCAAACAGTTTTACATAAAGCATTTGGAAAAGGCGAAATTTGTGATTTTACAAACAACATAATAAAAATATCCTTCCAAACAGGAGAAAAAGATTTTGTTTTTCCTGATGCATTTGAATTATATCTAAAAGCAGCAGATGAAAACTTTCATAAATATGTAAAAACTTTAATAAAAGAGAAAAAGATACAAGAAGAAAATGAAAAAGCAGAAAAACAACGTATAGAAAGAGAAAATGCTTTAATTAATTCTAAAACTAATAAAAAATCAGTAAGAAAAAAGAAAAAGGAGATTCCACGTGAAAATATAGCATTTAAATGCAACTTTTGTGATGGAGGAAAATCAGACGAACAAGTTGGATATACTAGTGTCTGTAGTGATGATGTAATTTACAACAACATAGTAATAGAAAATAAAACTTGGTGTAAATCTCCAGAATGCCCTTGTTTTCAGTATCATAATAATGAGATAACTAGAAAAGAATTAGACTCATATTGCAATGATGGAGGTTTTGTATGTTATGAAAGTCAGATGCTAAGAGAGTGGAGGGCTTATGCTGGTATTGTACAAAGAGGGGAGAGAAAAGGTGAGCCTATGAAATTAAATAAAGTACAACGAAACAGTTTATGTGTACTAACTACACGAAATCCACAAATGGTCGAAAGTGAGCGATACATATTTGCAGTATTTTTAGTAGATGAAACATATAGTGGAGATAAAAGTGAAGAAGGATATGTTGGGACTAGATCCAAGTATAAAATTAAACTTTCACCTGAAGAAGGTAAAAGTATGTTATTTTGGAAGTATCATAAAAATAGTAATAGTCCTAAAAAAACTGCATGGAGCTCTGGGCTTCATAGATATTTTGAAGATGAAATGGCAGCACAAATTCTAATAGATATTGTAAATATAAAAAAAGGTACAAAAGATGAAGTTTTAGCTACTGAGTTTTTGAGATATTTTTGTAAAATAAATGAAATTGATATTAATAAAGTGAAAAATCCTAGTGGTGCTTTAACATTATAAATTTTTAGATAATAGGATAAGAGGATTTTGAGAACAATAAGCGAATTATATATATGAAATATAATCCACTGAAAATATAAACACACAAAAAAATAAGACCATGAAGGTACTGTAATAGCAACTGAAGCTATAAGGACTTTCATGGTCTTTTCCCCTTTAAGGATAATTTAAGCTTGCTATGTTTAAATATACTTAAAGAATTATATTTACAGAACAAGAATACAATTTGAGGAGGAATAAGAATGAAACAGGAACTAATCCCCGCATACAAAGATATGGAAGAACAGATTAAAAGAATAGCTAAAAATAAGCAAAAGAAATCTGAACCAATATGTATAAGTGGAAAGCCAATGTATCTACCTCTGAAAGGACATAAGATAGAAGTTACTTATTATAAAGCCAAGAAAAGAAATGCACCAATTATATTTGGTACTTATGGCGGTGAATTTATTATGGATGATTATTCATATGATAATTTATTTTGGGAGATGATTTCTCATGAGTTTGAATGCAATGTAGTTTCTATATCATATAAAAATTTTAGAAAAAGTAAGTTTCCATGTGCCATAAATAATGTTTATGACGTGATTTGTTACTTTATGGATAACGCATCACAGCTTGATTTTGACAAGAATAAAGTAATAATATTTGGAAGCGGTATAGGTGCAAATTTTGCCACATCAGCAGCTTTGTTAGATAGAACAAATAATACTAATTACATAAAAACACAAATATTGAACTATCCATATTTAGATTTAAGTACAAACTTAAATAAACAAGTATGTGATAAGTTTATATCTCCAGATAAATATGTCAATGACGTAGCTGAATTAAAAAATCCATTTGTATCACCTATTTTCGCATCGAAAGAAGCTTTGCAAGGGATGCCCAAGACTATTATGATTTGTGGGGAAGAAGATTCTTTGCGCTTGGAGTATGAGAAGTATGCTAAAATGCTACGAAATAGTGGAACAGAGGTATATTATCAAAATTATAGTGAAATGGAGTATGGCTTTGTAGAACTTTATTTCTTGCTAAAATATATGCCGCTTAAATCTCAAACTTTGTCTAATAAGATGAAAGAACATTTTATTAGTGGACAATTATATCAATCTGTTATGTCAGCAATTGAGTTTATTAAAAAACATTGCTTCTAGCTGAACTTTCATAATAGAACCTTTACAAATACCAAGGGTGTATCAATTTAATTTTGATACACCCTTGAATTTTAATAATTTAAACCAAGTTGTGAGTCAGGTGTTGAATTTGCTTTAAAAGGTATAGTTTCAATTTGGTTTTGTAGTGGTTTCATCCTATCTTCTTCGTCCCAGCTAAACCAAATAGTTCTAGTCTCACCCGTAGAACCTAAATGAGATAATTCTGGGATTTTCAATAATATCTCTTCTTTTGGCTTAATAATAAAATTATTAAAATGATGGGATGAATCAGTTTTGTTTATATAAAAACTGTATGTCACATCCAATTCTTTGTCTGTATTATTAGTAACTCTAAGTACGGGATAGCCATATTCATTTGTTAATGTTTCATTATTTTCTAGTTTAATATGATTTGAGGTGAAGTCAAAAGTTTCACCAAATGAGTTATTTGAAAGTATAATTACAAAAAAGAATAAGCTAAGTAGTAAAAATTTCACTTTCTTCAATTGAAAAACCT